>ENA-OPYX01000036-OPYX01000036.1-human-gut-metagenome-genome-assembly--contig:-NODE-36-length-65949-cov-4.016818_pt1 | contig 65949 bp, 60 predicted proteins | sample MGYA00242639_ERZ504486 | MGnify/ENA primary metagenome ERZ504486 (study PRJEB26092, sample SAMD00036296) | human gut metagenome | host: Homo sapiens | study: EMG produced TPA metagenomics assembly of... | reverse complement strand
GATTTTGATTTTGGTTCTGCTGTTGGTTTTGGTTATTGCAATTATTGAATTTACTGCTCATTTATATTCACTCCCTTCTTCAAATTCTATTTTAACCATTGTTGATTATTTTATTCAAAAAATGCCTGTTTTACTTGAATTTTTCATTAAAAAATTGTTATAATAATAAGTAGTATTTATGTTAAAAAAATTTGCGTTTTGGAGTAAAATATGATAGATAAGATTTGGAATATAAAAAGCAAAAAAAGTCAAAGAAGAAACCATTGACGAAATATCTAAGGAACACCATATTCCCCGCGTTATTTCAACCATACTTTTAAACAGAGGAATTGAAAGCAAGGATATTGCACCTTATCTGAGAAAATCAATGGCTGATATTATAAATCCAATGCTTATGCTTGATATGGACAAGGCAGTCGAACGCATAACAAACGCAATTCAAAACAACGAAAAAATCGCGGTTTACGGTGACTATGACGTTGACGGAATTACCTCAACCGCACTTTTATACAAATTTTTACTTTCACTCGGTGCAGATGTCGAATACTACATACCTGACCGCAAAGGTGAGGGATACGGTATAAACATCATGGCTGTAAACAAGCTATTCAAACAAGGTATAAAACTTATGATAACCGTTGACTGCGGTATAACCGCTATCGGTGAAGTGGAATTTGCAAAACTTCAGGGAATGGACGTTATTATTACCGACCACCACACTTGCAAAGACCGACTTCCGACAGCCGCGGCGGCTATTTTAAACCCGAAAAGACCCGACTGCGACTATCCGTTTGACGCACTTGCAGGAGTAGGTGTGGCTTTCAAGCTTATTTTGGCTCTTGCAATTAAAAACGGACTTAAAACCACAGATGTGTTTAACCAATATGTCGATATTGCCACTCTCGGCACTATTGCCGACGTTGTACCGCTTTTGGGCGAAAACAGAGTTATCGTGGATAAAGGCTTAAAAATTTTGCACAATCCAAAAAGAATAGGCATTCGTGCAATAATGGAAGTTGCAGGTGTTTTGGATAAACCTTTAAACGCGTCAACGATTGCTTTTTCAATCGCACCACGATTGAATGCCGCAGGCAGACTCGGCAGTGCGGCAACGGCAGTTGAACTGCTGCTTACAAATGACGAAAGCCGTGCAAGAGAATTGGCACTTTTACTTGATACTGAAAATAAAGAACGTCAGCAAACCGAACGTCAAATATTTGACGAGGCATTGGAACTGATTGCAAAAGATCCGAATTTTGAAAAGAAAAAAGTTATCGTGCTTGCACAGGAAAATTGGCATCAAGGCGTAATCGGAATTGTTGCGTCAAGGTTATGTGATATGTATTACAAGCCTTGCATACTTATTTCCCACACTAACGGTGTCGGAAAAGGTTCGGGAAGAAGTATAAAAGGTTTCAACCTTTTTGACGCACTTACGCATTGCGAAAAACAGCTTATTGATTTCGGCGGTCACGCGGTGGCGGCAGGATTGAACGTCAATATGTCCGATATTGACTCATTCATAAAAGAGATAAACAAATATGCAGACGAAGTATTGACCGAACAGGATATGATACCGACAGTCGATATTGACTGTCCGCTTTCAGAGCGTTCCGTAACTCTTGAAAATGCAAAACTGCTTTCAAAACTTGAGCCGTTCGGTATGAACAACGAAAAGCCCGTATTCGCACTTGCACACGCACAGGTTATGAATATCGCCCCTGTCGGTGCAGATAACAAGCATTTAAGACTTCGCATTGTGAAAAATAATCAGACAATAAACTGTATCGGCTTCGGAATGGGTGAATTTGCGGAATTTATCCATCAAGGCGATACTGTAAATATAGCATTCCAAATGGACATTAACCATTATCAAGGGAATGAAACCGTACAACTAATTTTAAAAGACATAAAAAGGAAGTGAGCATATGCCCGAAGCAAAAGAGCCGGTAATTCTTTCGCCGGAAAAAATACCTCAACACGCTGATGATACAGATGTACTTGTAGATAAAATTATCGGTATGGTTAAGGGTTACAGCCCGAATGCCAACACAGATATGATTTACGTTGCCTATAAGCTTGCAAAATCTGCTCACAGTCACCAATTCCGCCGCAGCGGTGCACCGTATATCGAGCACCCTGTTCAGCTTGCATATATTGCGGCACAGCTTTCGCTTGATGCAACGGCAATTTCGGCGGCGCTTTTACACGATGTTGTAGAGGATACGCCTTACACTTATGAGAATATCGAAACAATATTCGGCAAAAGCGTTGCGGAACTTGTTGACGGAGTTACGAAACTCAGAAAAATCAAATACAACACCCGTGAGGAACAGCAGGTCGAAAACCTCAGAAAAATGTTTCTTGCAATGGCAAAGGATATACGTGTTGTTATAATAAAGCTAATCGACAGACTGCACAATATGCGTACATTGAACTTTATGCCGCGTGCAAAACAGCTTTTAATCTCAAAAGAAACGCTTGACGTATATGCTCCTCTTGCCCACCGTCTCGGTATGTCAAAAATCAAAATCGAACTTGAGGATTTGGCTTTAAAGTACCTTGACCCTGTCGCATACGAAGAAATTCGTCAGAGCATAAATCAGAAAAAGGACGAACGCGAAAAGTACATACGCGACATTATGGACGTACTTCGTGAAAAACTTGACCAAATGAATATTAAAAGTCAGGTTACGGGACGTGCAAAGCATTTTTACAGTATTTTCAGAAAAATGTACACGCAGAACAAGACAATTGACGAACTTTACGACCTTTTCGCAGTCAGAATTATTGTTGATACCGTTGCGGACTGTTACGCGGTACTCGGTATGGTACACGATTTATACACTCCCGTTCCTATGCGTTTCAAGGACTATATCGCAATGCCTAAACCGAATATGTATCAATCACTTCATACAACGGTTATAGGTCCTAACGGTACACCTTTTGAAATTCAAATTCGTACTTGGGAAATGCACAGAATTGCCGAAAACGGTATCGCGGCACACTGGAAGTACAAAGAAGGTATATCAGGTAAAACCGATATGGATTCAAAACTTGAATGGGTACGTCAACTGCTTGATACACAGACAAATATTATAGATACCGACGATTTCTTTAACACACTTAAATTCGACTTGTTTGAAGAAGAAGTTTTCGTATTTACCCCACAAGGTAAAGTTATTTCACTTCCTGCAAAAAGTACGGTTATTGACTTTGCTTTTGCAATACACTCGGAAGTCGGATATAAAATGAGCGGTGCAAAGGTAAACGGAAAAATCGTTCCGAACAACTATATGGTACAAAACGGTGAAATAGTTGAAATTCTAACCGCAAATACGCATGGTCCGAGCCGTGACATGGCTGAAAATCTGTCGCACTTCACAGGCGAAAACAAGATTAATCAGTGGTTTAAACGTGAAAGACGTGACGAAAATATTGAACACGGCAAAGAACTTATCGAACGTGAATTAAGACGTATCGGCAACACTCACGAACAGCTTTTCAAGCAAGAATGGATTGCTATTCTTTTGAGAAGATACGGTTTTCAAAGTATTGACGACCTATATGCAAGCGTCGGATACGGTGGGCTTACCGCACAAAAAGTCGTTTTCAGACTTCGTGACGAATGGACAAAGCTGAACAAAACTCTTGAAGCAAAGAAAAATCTTGAGGCGGTATACAACGAGGAAAGCAAAACCGTTCAAGCCGAACCGGCTAAACGTCACGCATCAAGCAAAGGTATCGTTGTTAAAGACATTGATAACTGTCTTGTACGTCTTGCACGTTGCTGTAACCCCGTTGCCGGTGACGACATTGTCGGCTTTATCACGAAAGGCAGAGGCGTAAGTGTTCACAGACGCGACTGTCCGAATATGAATCCACAGTCAATGTCCGAAGAAGACAAGGGCAGATTTATTGACGTATGGTGGGACGATGAACGCAGTACGTCATACATTGCTAACTTGCAGGTGGAAGCACCTGACATCGACGGTATTTTGCTTGAAATCACAAACATTCTTTCGTCACTTAAAATACCTTTTAAATCGGTAAATGCGTATGTAAACAAAAAAGGTATCGCAATTATACAAATCGGTGTCGAAATCAGAAACACCTCCGATCTTGCACTTCTAAAAAAGAAAATAGTTCAAATTCAAGGTGTTACATCTGTAACAAGATTACAGAATTAATAATTTATTGAGGAATAAAGTCTTATGGAAAAAATGAATATAAACATCACAACCGAATATATAAAACTTGACCAACTGCTTAAATTTTCCGCACTTGCCGAAAGCGGTGCTATGGCTAAGGATATGATTTTTGACGGTATCGTATCGGTAAACGGTGAAGTTTGCACAATGCGCGGCAAGAAAATCCGTCCGGGTGACAAAGTTACGGTCGAATTTGAGGATGCGACAGTCGAAGTCGAAGTAGGAGCGGAATAAATGTATATTTCCTCACTGTCCCTTGCGAATTTCAGAAATTATACTTCCGAAAAAATTGAGTTTTCCCCGTACACAAACGTGATTTACGGCGACAATGCACAGGGTAAAACAAATATTTTAGAGGCGGTATATATTTTCTCACAAGGCAGAAGTCACAGAGCAAAGTCCGATAAAGAGCTTATAAAATTCGGTGAAGATTTTTCGCGTCTGTCGCTTGATTTTCACGATTCGGAACGTGATTACACAGCTGCTATGCAGCTTATGAAAAACGGCAGAAAGAACATTAAAATCAACCACGTTCAGATAACAAAACTAAGCAAACTTATGAATTATCTCAACGTTGTAATGTTTTCACCTGAAGATTTGGAGCTTGTCAAAGGTTCGCCGTCCGCAAGACGAAAGTTTATCGATTCATCGGTAAGTCAGCTTTATCCGCGATACCTTACAAGCCTAATCGACTATCACAAAGCGTTGGGTCAAAAAAACAGCTTACTCAAAGTTCTTCGTGCAAAAGGTGCAAAGTCGGATATGATGCTTTCCGTATGGAATGAACAGCTTGCCGCAGAGGGCGAAAAAATCATCAAATACCGCACCGATTTTGTCAAGCTGATAAATGACTTTTCAGCCGCTATACAAAATGAAATATCGGGCGAAAAATTGCAAATATCGTATATGCCGGGTATGAGGGCAAGCGGTGATGATAAAGATTCGATATACGAATATCTTGAAAAAAATCAAAGACGCGAAATTGATTTAGCCTCCGCCCAAGTCGGCGTACAGCGAGATGATTTGCACATCACAATCAACGGCAGTGAGGCGAAAATTTACGGATCACAAGGTCAACAGCGTACATCTGCACTGTCAATGAAAATTGCACAAGCCGATTACATTCATCACATAAAAAGCGAATATCCGATACTTCTGCTTGATGATATAATGAGTGAGCTTGACATCAACCGCCGAATGTACCTTTCGCAGAAAATTCGCGATAAGCAAGTTCTTATAACTTCAACGGACACCGACCTTATCGAAAGCACCGACAATACGAAGTTATTTAAAATAAAAAACGGCTCTGTCGTAAGGGAGGAAAATTAATGTACCTTAGAGTTGAGGAAAACATTGTTGTAAACACAAAAGATATAATAGGAATATTTGATATGGATAATACGACTGTTTCAAGGCTCGGCAGAAACTTCCTTGCCGAATCTCAAAAAAACGGTCTGATTATAAATTCAACCGACGATTTGCCGAAATCCTTTGTTGTAGTTAAGGAAAAAGACGAAACGAAAGTTTTTATATCCTCCGTTTCTTCAAAAGTATTGGCAAAACGTGGTTTATAATACACGCAAAACGGATAAAATTAAGATAAAGGGAGAAAAAAAAATATGAGTGATTTGGAAAAGATTGAAACCACCTATGACGAAAGTCAAATACAGGTACTCGAAGGTCTTGACGCAGTAAGAAAACGTCCGGGTATGTATATCGGCTCTACTTCGTCGGCAGGTCTGCATCACCTTGTCTATGAAATCGTGGACAACTCTATTGATGAGGCACTTGCAGGCTATTGTACGGAAATTAAAGTTGATATAAACCTTGACAATTCAGTGACCGTCACAGATAACGGTCGTGGTATTCCTGTCGGTATTCACCCACAGCAGGGTATTCCGACAGTCGAAGTTGTACTTACAATTCTTCACGCCGGCGGTAAATTCGGTGGCGGCGGATACAAGGTATCGGGCGGTTTGCACGGTGTCGGTTCTTCTGTTGTAAACGCACTTTCGGAACATCTTGAAGTAGAAGTAAGCGACGGCGAACACGTTCATTATCAAAGTTATGAACGCGGTAAGCCTACTTGTAAACTAAAGGTTATCGGTGATACCGACAAGACCGGTACAAAAATTACATTTAAGCCTGACCCCGAAATTTTTGAAGTGCTTGAATTTGATTACGATGTACTTTTAAAAAGACTTCGTGAACAGGCATTTCTTAATAAGGGTGTAAAAATCCTGTTTACCGATTATCGTGTTGAAAATCCTGAAACGGTCACTCTACACGCAGAAGGCGGTATAAAGGAATTTGTACAATACTTAAACAGAAACAAAGACCCGCTTCACGATGATATTATTTACTTTGAAGCACAGCGTGAGGATATGATGGTTGAAGTTGCTATGCAGTACACAACATCATATACAGAGTCACTTCTAAGCTTCGCAAACAACATTCACACAGGCGAAGGCGGTACGCACGAAACAGGCTTTAAATCAGGTCTTACCCGTGTCATAAACGACTACGCAAAAAAATGAATAATTTTACCAAAAAGAAAAAGCCCCTAACCTATCTGGTGAAAGAATACCTCGTGAAGGACTTACCGCGGTAATCAGCGTTAAGGTTGTCGAGGCACAGTTTGAGGGTCAGACGAAAACCAAAGCTTGGTAACAGTGAGGCAAGGGCGCTTGTTGAAAATGCTTTAAACGATAAGCTTTCTGCATTCCTTGAGGAAAATCCTAAAATCGCAAAATTATTATCGAAAAGACTTTGACCGCGTCACGTGCTCGTGAGGCTGCCAAAAAGGGCGCGTGAGGCATCGCGTAAAACTCAAGCAGCAATTCTTCGCTTTTGGGTAAACTTGCAAGATGTACCGATGAGGGTGCGGATTATGCAGAATTGTTTATAGTCGAGGGTGATAGTGCCGGCGGCAGCGCAAAGCAAGGCAGAAACAGACGTTTCCAAGCAATCCTTCCTCTTTGGGGTAAAATGCTTAATGTCGAAAAATTCAAGAATTGACAAGGTTTACTCAAACGAAAAGTTGTTGCCTATTATACAGGCACTCGGTACAGGTATCGGCGATGATTTCAATATCGATAATTTGAAATACGGTAAAATCGTTATTATGGCAGATGCCGATGTCGACGGTGCGCATATCAGAACATTGCTTTTGACATTCTTCTTCAGACATATGCGTCCGCTTATCGAAAACGGTAATGTGTATATCGCACAACCGCCACTTTTCAAGGTGTTCAAGGGTAAGAATAAAAACCTTGTTGAAAAGTTTGCGTTTACGGACGATGAACGTGACAGACTTATAGCCGAAATGGGACCCGGCGCAAAAGTTCAGCGTTATAAAGGTCTTGGTGAGATGGACCCTGCCGAACTTAAAGAAACCACAATGGACCCTGCTAAGAGAACTATGTTAAAGGTTGATATCGAGGACGCAATGATTGCGGACGAAACATTTACAATACTTATGGGTGATAAGGTTGAACCGCGTCGTGAGTTTATTGAAAAACACGCGAAATATGTTTCAAACCTTGATATTTAATTATAGGGCGACCAATGATCGCCCCTACAAAGCGCTCCCATTGAGGGAAGCGTGCGAATGTGACTGATGGGTGGCAACACAAACTTACCTATCGTATGCCACCTCTCCGCCTTTCAGGCACCCCTCCTCAAGGAGAGGCTTAGTTCGGCTCCCATTGAGGGGAGCTGTCAGCGCAGTTGACTGTGGGGTGGCTTTTGGGACATCGAGGTGCTGTCCCCTACAAAGCAGCAGAGGAATGGAAATAGGGACGGGCGGCCAATGACCGCCCCTACAGAAAAATATCTATTCACTATTATCTATTATCTACATTGCCACCTCTCCGCCTTTCAGGCACCTCTCCTCAAGGAGAGGCTTAGTTCGGCTCCGATTGAGGGAGACTGTCAACTTAGTTGACTGTGGGGTGGCAATACAAACAATACAAAAGAGATGAATTAAAATGTTTAAAGACAGTTGGGTAATTTACGCAATACTATCGGCAGTTTTCGCTGCACTTACCTCAATACTTGCAAAAATCGGAATAAGTGACATAAACTCAAATCTTGCCACCGCAATAAGAACAATCGTTGTACTTATAATGGCATGGGGAATTGTCTTTATGACAGGCGCACAAAGCGGAATACAGGATATAACCGCAAAAAGCTGGATATTCCTTGTACTTTCGGGAATTGCCACAGGTCTTTCTTGGCTATTCTACTACAAAGCACTTCAACTCGGTGATGCTTCAAAAGTAGTTCCGATTGACAAATTCAGTGTTGTTATATCAATGATACTTGCCTTTGTAATTCTTAAAGAGGACTTGACATTCAAGACGGTTATGGGCGGTATTCTTATAACAGCCGGTACTTTTGTAATGATTCTTTGATTAAAAAACACTTGCCCTACATATAATAATATCATATCTTCTGAAAGGATTGATATTGTATGGCAAGTGTTTTAAAATACTTCTTTTTATTTTCCTTCGGCGGCATAGTATACGTCTTGATTGAAATACTTTGGCGCGGATATTCGCACTGGAGTATGTTTATATTGGGCGGAATATGCTTTGTACTTTTAGGACTTATAAACAAAAAATACACCTGGGATATTCCTTTGTTAATACAAATGCTGATAGGCACATTTATCATAACATTAATGGAATTTATCTTCGGGTGTATTTTTAATTTATTGCTAAATCTTAACGTATGGGATTACTACGATTTGCCGTTCAATATTATGGGGCAGATATGTCTGCCGTATATGTTTTTATGGTTTTACTAAGTCCTGTCTGTATAGTCGTTGACGACTATATACGTTACCTGTTTTTCAACGAAGAAAAACCGCATTACAAATTATTTTAAATCACGCTCATAAGGTAATACACAAACGGCAATGTCAAAAGTCCCAACAGATGCGTTATAAACACACCCTCCGCACAATAAAGCACATCGCCGTCATATTCCATACCGAGTATTACAAGTATGGTTGACGCAGGCATTGCGGCTTGCAGTACGATAACCGCTGTAACCATTTCACCGAGATTAAACAGTTTTAAAACAAACATCAATATAATCGGTATAATGACCATCTTAACCGCCGTCAGCACAAACAACCACACACGTTTATATATATGCTTAAAATCAACAAGTGCAAGCGTACCGCCTATAAAGAACATCGACAAATACGTTGTTGCACTGCCGATACCGGTCATTACTTCCCCGAATATACCGCTGAATTTCAGTCCAAGCGCCATCATCACAAATGCGACAACAAACGCAATCGTTCCGGGATTTACAAGATTTTTTATACTTCCCATAAACGATTTTTCTTTTTCCTCTATCGACTTCATCTGATACACACCGAGCGTCCAAAGACAAGTATCGTTTGCAAGTTCATAAATCGCCGCATATAAAAGTCCCTCTGCACCGTAAAGTGCCTGTATAAGCGGAAATGCCATAAACACAACATTACCGAAACACGTCATACATCGGTGCATTATCGCTCGCGATTTATCCATTTTACTTATTTTTGACGTGACCGTTCCGACTGCAAACAGAAACGCAACCACGACTATCGACACAAGCAACACATAAATCGAATTTTTCAATTTTTGTGTATCAAATTCAAGGCTTGTAAGCGAAGTTATAATGAGTATCGGAAGCGTCACTCTTACGATAACTTTTGAAAGTCCGTTGTTTTGCTCTTTCGTTATGTAACCCGTCTTTATGCACACAAATCCGACAAGCATTGCAATTCCGAGTTTAATAATACTGTTTATTATTGTTTCAAATCCTTGCATACCCTTATCCTTCTGTTATACTTATTATCGAAAATTATTATATTTCTGCGTTTTTCACAGTCCGACAAAACATCATATTCAAATGTTTCAAACTGCAAATACTTGACTGTTTCTTTTGTCGGAATATCTGCGTATTCACTCAAATTTTCTGCAATAAATTCATCCGTCAATATATCAAATCTTGTCTTTAAAATTGACCTGTCGTATTTTGTAAGCGACCATTTCGGCGAATTTACGCCCTTGTTGTATGTAAAATAATCGAGTTTTAAAATATCGCAAAACAATTCATCATCACAAAAATGCGACAATATTTCATACAAAGAATTTCGCGATTGTCCGACTTTATTGTATCCGTTTCCGTCGTAAAACAGCCACAATTTTTTAAACATTTCAAACGGTGAATTATATTTTTCAAGCAAATATTCCATTGCACCCTTAAAAACACCGCTGTTGTAGTACCGTTCAAAAACCTCCTCTATCCCCTTTAACAAAAGCACATCTTCATAGGAAATAAATTCATTTTTAAGCACTTCATACGGCGGTTTTGAGTTATATCGGTAACCGTATTTTTCTTCTTCACTTCTTATTTTCGTTCCGCGTAAAAGTTTTAGGAAACCAAGCTGAAGTACATCGGGACGAAGATTAAACACATCGTCAAACGATTTACCGAACGAATTAAAATCTTCAAAAGGCAATCCGACTATAAGGTCAAGGTGCATGTGTACACCGCCTGCTTTCTGCACGAGTTTTACGGCACGTTTTATCATCTCAAAATCGGTTGTTCGGTCTATTGCCTTTATCGTTTTGTCATTTGTTGACTGTACACCGATTTCAAGCTGAAAAAGTCCTTCCGGCGCGGTTTTGAACAATTCGACAAGTTCATCATTTATAAGATCCGCCGCAACTTCAAAATGAAAAGTCGTATTTTTTGCATTGTCGATTAAAAACTTCACCAACTCACAAGTACGTTTTCTGTCCGCATTAAACGTTCTGTCCACAAATTTAACAATTCTCACATCATGTCGCACGAAAAACATCAATTCTTCTTTCACGACGTCCATATCCCTAAAACGCACACTATGCGTTGTTGACGAAAGGCAATAACTGCACCTAAACGGACAACCGCGGCTTGATTCGTAGTATATCAGCTTGCCGCTGTTTTTTTCAATATCTTCGTCCGTATACGGAAACGGAATTGACGTAATGTCGTGAATAAGCTCTCTGTCTTTGTTTCGTATTATCTCGCCGTTTTCACGATAGGTAATTCCGTCCGCCATTTCACCGATTTCAAGCCATTCTTTAAAAGTCGCTTCCCCCTCGCCGCGCATAATCGCGTCAATAAAATCGTACTTTTGCATATATTCCGTATCGTCAAAACTGACCTCCGGACCGCCGAAAATAATCTTTGTTTCCGGCGAAACCTTTTTCAGCATATCGGCAACATCAAGACAGACCTCAACATTCCAAATATAGCACGAAAACAAAACCACGTCCGTTTTTTTCAAAAAAATCGAACGCAGTATGTCCTCTACTCTCTCATTAATCGTGTATTCCGCCATCTCAACATTATCCGAATTTGCGTACGCTTTAAGCGTTCGTACACTAAGCGAAGTATGAATATATTTTGCATTAACTGCAACAAGCAGTGCTTTCATATCAGCCACCGTACACTTCTCTTTTTAGTATACCTATGTATGGCAAATTTCTGAATCTTTCGTCATAGTCCATACCGTAGCCGACAACAAATTCGTCAGGAATTTCAAAGCCTTCGTATTTAACGTCAACCTGTGTTTCACGTCTTGCAGGCTTTGAAAGAAGTGTACAGATTTCAACGTTTGCACCTCTCTTTTTTAGAAGCTTTACAAGTGCGCTTAGCGTATTTCCGCTGTCAATAATATCTTCAGCAATAATTACATTTTTGCCGTTTACGTCAATTTGTCCGTCTTTCAAAATCTTCAATTCACCGGAAACAGACGAACTTCCGTAGCTTGAAACCTGCATAAAGTCAAGCGAAACGTTTACGTTAAGATAACGCATAAGGTCAGCCGAAAAAACAACACTGCCCTTTAGGATAATCATAAGTACAATATCCTTACCGGCATAATCTTTATTTATTTGCTCAGCCAAATATTTTACTTTCTCTTGAATTTTGCTTTCATTAATCAATATTTCCTGTACTTCGTTTATCATTATTAATATTCCCCTTTTTAGTATGATATTTTTATTATAACATATATTTTTGAATTTTTTAATAGAAAATGCGAAAAAAAATCGAAATTTCGGAAATAATATTTTTACAAAGTAACTATTAGTTAAAAAAATCGAGAAAGGCGTGGTTTTCTATGAAGAAAATACTGTTTTTTATACCAATCCTTACACTTATGTTCAATACCGTCTTTGCCATGCCCACAAAAACGAATGATGAAATCATAGCAGATTACCCTTTTAGGAACAGAGTAAATGAGCTGTCCGTTTCGGAAAAGCAGGAAATCACGAAAATCCTTACCGCCTGCGCTGATGTTATGCGGTTTAATATAAGAAATTATAACTATGACAAACTTTTCAAATATGTACTTTACACTCACAAAAATTTTCAAATCCTTACTGACATTCCGGCTGATACGGGAAACAGCAGTAATTTGGGCTATAACAATGTTAAACTTGTGAACAGTGATTATATCGATTATATTATGACGCGAGTTTTCCGCATAACACCCGAAAAACCACCTGTAAATGAGCTTTTGGAACGCGGTTTCTGTTACAATGACGGTTACTATTATTATATCGGCGGTTTCGGTGTTTATTTTGCGACGAAAATTGTTGATATAAAAGGCATTTATGATATTGGCGGCGGTGTTACATTTGTTGTTTTCAATGACATTTATTACGAAGGTGACACAAGAACACCCGAATACAGTTTTGCAATTCTGCAAAATACCGAAAACGGATATTCATTAATGCGTCTTGGTATGGGTGAAGATTTGCCGACAAGTGATGAAGTTCGATTGTATTCGCCGTTTAAAACTTACAACGAAATGAATTGGAATATAAATAATGTGGACAATAATAATGATGTTGATTTTGTAAAATCATATATCTCAATACCGATACTTTTGCTTGTCATATCCATTGGATTGATAGGACTTACCGCGTGTATCGTTGCACTTGCAAAAAGAAAATAGAGTGGAATTTTAAAGTCACTTCAAAAATTCACTCTATTAAAATCTTGTTTATAATACCGTACCGCCGCCGAGAACAATATCACCGTCATAAAATACGACAGCCTGTCCCGGAGTAACCGCTCTTTGCGGTTCGGGGAACATCAATTTAACCGTACCGTCTTTTTGCGGGCAAAGCATTGCCGCCGCAGGCGGTGCTTGGTAACGTACTTTTGCGGTGATAAGCATATTTTCTTTAGGAAATTCACCCGACACAAAATTCACATCGTATGCGGTTAATTCATTTGAAAATTCCATTCCCTTTTCGCCGAGTGTAATCGTATTGTTTTCCGCATCTATCTTCATAACAAACATAGGTCTGCCGTATGCACCGATACCCTTTCTCTGACCGATTGTATAATAAATCAAACCTCTGTGCTTGCCGATAACATTGCCGTTTACGTCAAGTATATCGCCCTCTTTAGGTTTGTAACCGGAATAGTCAGTTATAAATTTTGCGTAATCATCATCTTCAACAAAGCATATTTCCTGACTGTCAGGCTTATGTGCAACGCCAAGTCCGAGTTCTTCCGCCTTTTGACGTACCCAATCCTTGTTATATCCGCCCAAAGGCATTAATGTATGTGCAAGCTGTTCTTGTGTAAAATTGTACAGCACATAGCTCTGGTCTTTCTTAACAGCCTCACTTGCACGAAGAATATACTTGCCGTCCTCACCTTTTTCGATTTTGGCATAGTGACCTGTCGCAACGTAATCAATACCCATAGCCAACGCTTTCTTTAACAATGCGTCAAACTTCAAATACTTATTGCACGCAATACAAGGATTAGGTGTTCTGCCGTGAATATATTCATCAACAAAATAATCAACGACCTTATCTTTGAACATATCCTTAAAATTCATCACATAAAAATCAATACCGAGCTTATCACACACACGTCTTGCGTCCTCAACCGCGCTTTCCGCACAACAGCCCTCATGCTTCATATTACAACTGTCCGAATACGTCCAAAGACGCATAGTCGCACCGATTACGTGGTATCCCTGCTCCTTTAAAAGAGCCGCCGCAACGGAACTGTCAACGCCGCCCGACATTCCTATCAATACACTTTTCTGTTTCAATTTATGTTTCCTCCTCAGATATTAAAACGGTAGCCTACACCCCATATGGTTTCTATATACCGCTCATTTTCAGTATTTATCTTGTCACGCACACGCTGAATATGCACCGTAACGGTCGACACATCGCCTATTGCGTCCATACCCCATATTCTATCAAATAAAATCTCTTTTGAAAAGGTATGATTCGGATTTTCCGCAAGAAATAAAAGTAAATCGTATTCTTTTGCAGTAAGCGATATTTCTTTTCCGTCCACTGTAACCTTATGCGCATCTTTGTCTATCATAAGTTTACCGACTGTTATTACGTCACCGCTTTTTGATGTAAGCGTATCGTATCGCGATATATGTGCCTTAACTCTTGCGACAAGTTCGTTCGGTGAAAACGGTTTCGTCATATAATCGTCCGCACCCAAGCCAAGTCCGCGTATTTTATCTATATCGGTATTTTTCGCCGATAAAAATATTACGGGCGTTTGTTTCTTTTTTCTGAGTTCCGTTATAACCTCAAAACCGTCCATACCCGGAAGCATTATATCTATTATTATAAGGTCAAAATTTTCCGCAAGTGCTTTTTCAAGTCCCGTTGTACCCCTTGCCGCAATTGCACACTCAAAATCATTTATTTCAAGATAATCTCTTTCAAGTTCCGCGATACTGCTGTCATCTTCTATAATCAATATTTTTTTCATTTTATTCTCCTTAGATTTTCGGCAAAAATACAACCGCCGTTGTACCCTTACCCAATCCGTCACTTTTCAGCCATATCTTGCCGCCGTGTTTTTCTACAATCTGTTTTGCAATACCAAGTCCAAGTCCGCTGCCCTTAATACTCCTCGAACTGTCCACGCGATAAAATCCCTCAAACACGTTTTTAAGCTCATTTTCCTCTATGCCGATACCGTTATCGCTTATATTCACGTACACACCGCCGTCACTGCACATTGTACTGACGGAAAGCGTCGGATTATCCTCACTTCTGTACTTCACCGCATTGTCTATCAAATTAGAAAACACTCGGCTTATTTTCTCATAATCCATTCTCACGATAACTTCATCGGTCGGAATATCTGTTTCAAGTTTTATGCCGTTTTTCTCAAGGTCAAGTCTGTAATCATACTACAAAATCACGCATAAACGAATTAATATCGCCCTCTTTAAATTCAAATGTCAGTCTTGATAATTCCAGTTTTGAAAATACCGACAAATTATTCACCAAATCGTCTATAACTTCCGCTTTTGTATGAATTGTATCAAGATAGCGTTTCATCTTTTCGGGTGTGTCGGCAATGCCGTCCTGTATACCCTCAACGTAACCCTTGATTGACGTAATCGGCGTCTTTAAATCGTGAGAAATATTTGCAAGGAGCATATTCCTCTCCTTTTTCATATACCTTTCACGTTTCCTGGCGCGTTTCAATTCCTTACGCATCATATCAAAATTATTACAAAGCGTGTCTATTTCGTCATATTCACTTCCCATAACCTCAAAATCAAGGTTATCGGCACGAATATAATCGGCTGCTTTTGCAAGGTCATTTATTGAATGTTCAATACTTTTTGTCATCAATCTTGTGGCAACGGTAGTTGAAAGCACGACAAGCAACACGCATATCGTAAGCCACAACACCACATAAAATATTGCACTCGGATTACTTTTGAAAAATTCACCGACCGCCTGTGAAAACACATACGGATCAAGCATTGATGGTCTTGATATATTTAATTCTTCAACAGGAAATTTTAATATAAATATCAGCACAAAACATACCGAAATAACACCTATCAGAAGGATAGGTGTTATCAGCATAATTATATTATATATCGCAAATTTACTTTTAATTTTCATAACATTTAATAATCCTTACTATCAAATATTATATACGATAATGTGTATAAAATCAAGATTGAGCCGAACAAAATTCCAATCTTCGATATAAGTGCCGTAAATGGAAGCACATTGCCGATCCAAATTTTGTGCCATTGTGAATATGCCGTAAATACCATTTGTCCGACAGGCGTTATATAGTAATTCAAGTATTTAAAGAACACATACACTACTATACATAAAAGCATTGCAAGCGTCGGGCTTTTTGAAATCATATTTATGAGCAGTGCCATTGAAACTATCGCTATAAGCGGTATCATATTGATAAGATATGCCGCAAATGTTATCGGCACACTTCTTAAACTGTTGCCGGATACAATTTGAACGATTAACGAGATAACAAACATTGCAAGTGTCACCATACAACCAAGCACAAACACTGCCAATGACTTTGATGTCATAACTTTAAATCTTGTCAGCGGTCTTAAAAGTGAGGCTTTCATACTGTCTTCCTGCACTTCGCTTGCGAACAAGTCCGTCACTGCCATAAATATTATAAGCGGAACAAGTATATCAAAAACAAATCCGACCATTTCCATTATCAGATTGCTTTTTATAACAACTTCACCGCCCGTAATCTTGCTTACAAGTACATTACCGCCAATTCGGAGAATACATATAATCGCACCTAAAACAGTTAAAACAAGATACTTTTTTTTCATAAGAAGTTTTTTAAGTTCACTTCCGGTATTCAAAATCAGTGCTTTCATATAATAATCTCACCCCTTCTGTCCTTAACAACACTTAGGAAATAGTCCTCCATTGACGGATGAAGTCTTAAAGCGTCCTCCGTAGTTGATGTTGCTATCAATTCGCTTTCATATATAACCGCAACCTTGTTGCAAGTCTTTTCAATCTCGCCTGCCATATGACTTGAAATAAGAAAAGTCACGTTTTTCTCTGCATTGAGTTTTTTTATAATTTCTCTGATTTCCACAACGCCCTCAATATCAAGTCCGTTTACAGGCTCATCAAGAATTATCAAATCGGGGTTAGATGCGAATGCAACCGCCAAACCAAGTCTTTGTTTCATACCAAGTGAAAACTTACCCGCTTTATCATTTTTGTACGGCAGAAGATGTACAACGTCAAGTATATGTTCAATGCGTTTTCTGTCTACGTTTGGATACATATTCGCGTGCATTTTTACGTTTTGATATGCCGATAAATCTTTATATATCGCCGGTGATTCAATCAACGCGCCTGTTCTTTGCATAATACTTTCAAAATTATCGTGCAAGTCCATACCGAACACCTTAACACTGCCCTCCGCATTAACAAGATTAAGTATTGCTTTCATCGCTGTCGTTTTACCCGAACCGTTCGGTCCGAGTAATCCGAGAATGTCGCCCTGTTCAACGGTCAAATTCAAATTTTTGATACCTCTGCCATTGCCGTAAAGCTTTGTCAGATTTTTAATCTCGATTACATTCATAATCTCACCCCTATCCGTTTTTATAAATTATTCGTCATATCCGTAATATGTGTCAACTTCCGAGTTATTAGAATACTCAACATTCGGAAGTGTGGAAATATCAACTCTCTCAGGCTTTGTAGTTCCGTAGTCTGACATATCCAGTGTTATATTAACTGTTGCCTCATGCTTTTCGCCGTTTGAATCATTGCCGACCATACTTGCTTCCGCATTCAAATTAGTAAATCTGCCTTCATTGTCAACAGTAAATTTCACTGATACGTTTTTAACAATCGGATCTGTTCCAAGCAAGATGTACGGATCACTGTCATCATCAGAGTCAGCGATGTTTTCTGAAAACATTGCGGATAAGCCTGCATTCGCAACTTCAGGGATTTGAATTGCGTCAAGATTCATTTCATATGTTGAAGAATTATCATCACCTGACACATAGATTATGTTGTTTTTCAAATCACCAATCATTGTATCAGCTATAAGCTCAACGAAATTAACCATTTTCTGATTTCTCTTATCCTCATTTGCATCTTCGGTATAGAATTTATCAAATCCTCCAAATAAATTTAGGTATTCAGATGCGTTTTCCTCAACAAGTGTTCTTTTTTCGCCATCATAATGCATTGACGAAATTATATTAGTATCATCTTGAACCCATTCTCTGTACTCGCTGTTATAATCATATGATGAAACCTTATTTTCCTTGTTGATTTTCACGTCACCGTTTCTGTCATACAATTCTTTCAACGTGTCGCTTGAAATTTCCTTACCGTCAAGGCTTATCTTTGTTGTCATATTTGCGGTGTAGTTTTCATTTTTCATCAAACCTTTAACAGCCGTCTTAGCCACGTCATATCCGTTTGATGTGTTGTAGCTTGCGAATGTCGCTCCGGCTAACACCGTTACACCCAAAACCATACCGATTGCCATTGTTATTTTCTTCTTGTTAGATTTCATTTTAATCATTCCTTTCTATCCCAAACACTGTCTATTATTTCTATAAGGTACCTTATGATTATATTCTATCTGTTCTTTATAAACATTATATAATACAATTCTAAATAATTTATAAACAAATATAAATAAATTTATAAAACTCCAACAAAAAAATCCACTTGTCCAACATAACATTGAACAAGTGGTTTAATATTAACTAATTAAGTCAGTCAAAATCAATTATTTCTGAACTGAATCGTCTTCTTCATAAGCCTTGTTTAGTTCATCGATAACCTTTTGACCACCTTGTTGTAGCCATCTGTCTCTTTGAGCCTTCCACTCGTCTTCGCTGATTTGACCAACGATGAACTTAGTATTAGCCTCACTCATGATAGCGTCAAGCTGTGGACCTCTTGTTGAATATGTATCTGATACATATGGTTCAGCAGGGTTAGCAACTGTATGAAGTTTGTTTTCATCATAAACTTCCTGAATCTTTTCAGCAACGTCTGTTGCATACTTAATTTGAAGTTTTGTAGCAACTATACCTGTTGAGAATTGGTTAAGGTCGTTATATTCTTTAGTTAGGTTAGCATCGTCCTTCTTAACTACATAACCGTCAGCGTCAAGGTCATAGTTTCTGCCTTCGATACCGTAGTTCATTAGGTTTAGAGCTTCCTGTTCATTAGCCTTATCCATTACGCCAAGAATGAAGTCAAGGTCTTCTTCTGTAGCAACAGATGTCTTAGGGAATACATAGTATCCGTCATAACCTGTTGTAGGAAGTGTTCTTGGTTCTGAGCTTGCGTCCTTTGTAACGTAACCGAATACGTCAACAACTGCGTTAGGATCGATAGCTTGGATATTTTGTGCAAGTCTTCTTGCTCTGTCGGCAACGTCGATGATTACACCGGCTTTACCTGATAGGAACTGCTCATTCCACTTATCTGATGAATATGTAGCCATATCTTGGTTGATAAGACCTTCGTTATAGCACTTGTTCATGAACTTAAGTGCCTCAAGATATTCGTCAAACATAAATGCAGGAGCAAGCTTGCCGTCCTTTAGACCATACTGGTTAGGAGCGCCCATCCAAATAGCAATATTGTTAAGAGGACCGTCAAGGTAATCTGTAACGATCATACCGTATGTATCATTAGCACCGTTACCGTCAGGATCCTGTTCCTTAAATGCCTTTAGTACATTATAGAAATCATCTATAGTCTTTGGCTGTTCAAGACCAAGCTTATCAAGCCAGTCTTTTCTGATTGAAACGCCGGCTCTACCAAGCTCTCTTGAACGATATACACCGTAAACTTTACCGTCGATTGATGTGTTGTGGTTTACAGTTGGATCTGTTTGAGCAAGATTTGGGAACTTTTCAGCATCTGTCAGCTTATCTGTAACATCCCAGAATGTACCTGCTCTTGAGTTTTGGATAACGCTTGAACTTCTTGAACCAACAAGCATAACCTGTGGATATTCACCTGAACCCATAGCAGCTGTAACCTTTTCGTCATAGCTTGTTGACGGTACCCAAGTGATATTTAGCTTTGTACCAAGAAATTCTTCAAGTTTTTGAAGAACAGGGCTGTCCGGTGATGCTGATTCTGTATTGTAAGCCTTTGTCATAACATTAATTGATGGATTTTCCTTGTCGATAGAAACTGCTTTTTTACCGCAGCCGGCAAGTGAACCTGTAAGCATTACTGCTGCAAGTGAAACAGTAGCAATCTTCTTCCAAGTTTGTGTCATTGTATTTTCCTCCTTAAATATATGTTTTTCTCTAATTAAGCGGCTATGCCGCAATAATTCATTTAAAACTACCCAAAAAAATTATTTTCTTAAATTAACTCTCTTAATTAACCCTTAACGGCACCGACCATAACACCTGCTGCGAAGTGCTTTTGTAGGAACGGATATACGATAAGAATAGGAACTGTACCGATAACGATAACAGCCATCTTCAATGTATCTTCCGGAATAAGCGCATTCGGGTCAGTTTGTGTTTCGGCTGTCTGCATTACGATATTTCTAAGTACAAGCTGGAATGGGAACTTTGTTGAATCTTCAAGATATAGAAGAGCACCAAAGTAGTTGTTCCAGTGTCCAACCGCATAGAACAGACCGAATGTAGCCAAACACGGAAGTGACAACGGAAGTGCTATCTTTATGAAGATACCAATGTCACTGCATCCGTCGATAGATGCAGCCTCTTCAAGTTCTCTCGGAAGTTCCATAAAGAAGTTTCTTACGATAATCATATTATACGCACTGATTGCACCCGGCAAAATAAGTGCTGCATATGTATCGTACATACCAAGTCCTTTAACAACCAAGAACAACGGAATCATACCGCCGCCAAATACCATTGTGAAAAGAACCATATTAAGCAGTGGTTTTTTACCTATAAGATTTGATCTTGAAAGACCGTATGCCATTGTTGTTGTAAAGAATAGGTTAATAAATGTACCTATTGCTGTTACACATACTGAAATTAACAATGAATGGAATACTCTTGTACCCATATCGTTCATATCAAAAATTCTTGCATAAGCGTCAAGAGTAGGACTATCGGGAATAAAGAAAATCGGTCTTGTTTGAATTTCCGCTTCAGTCGCAAAAGACGCTGCAATAACGTATATGAAAGGTATAACCATGATAACTGCTATAAGAGTAAGTAATATGTATATTACTACATTGGCAATTATATCACCGACACTTCTTCTTTTTATACTAATCATGTCTTATTTTCCTCCTTCTATTAGAATAGACCATCCTGACCGGCCTTCTTAGCAAGACGGTTAGCTGTCTGAATACATATGATACTGATTACAGATTTAAACAAACTTACGGCAGTTGAATAACCGTAGTTACCCTGTACTCTACCTATTTGATAAACGTATGTATCGAATGTTTCTGATGTGATTCTGTTTAGGTCATTCTGCATAAGGATGATTTGCTCAAAACCTGTATCAAGAACGCTACCCATACGCAAGATAAACATTGTAACAACTGTGCCCATGATTGCCGGCAATGTTATGTATATAAGCTGTTGGAAACGGCTAGCACCGTCAACAATAGCTGCCTCATATTGTTCTACGTCAACACCTGCCAAAGCTGCAAGGAAGATGATTGTGCCCCAACCTGTTTCCTTCCAAATGTTTTGGATAAGAAGTACCCAATAAATTGCGATAGGACTTCCAAGTGCATTTAGGTTTTTACCTGTCATTGACTTTATAATTTCGTAAAGCGCACCACCGCTCATACCCTCCATTGACGGAGTCTTAACAAGCATGAATGTGATAGATGCGATGACAACCATTGATACAAAGTGAGGTACATAAACAAGTGTTTGAAGAACTTTCTTATACCATTGTACTTTGATTTCATTAAGTAACAGTGCCAAACAATCGGCAACGGGAAGAAGAATATAATGTTCATTCCCGAAATGATTAGAGTGTTTCTCAACAGTTGCAAGAAACTTGAGTCTGTAAAGAAGTTCTTGAAGTTATCAAAACCAATCCAACCGTTAAAGAAGTTTGAACCGAAGAACGGAATTCCTGCGTAGTAATCTTTGAAAGAAATAAGAATACCCCACATCGGAACAATCTTAAAGATTATAAAATACAAAAAGCCGGGCAATAATAATAAGTACATCCACTTATCTCTCTTTATTTGTGCCCATCTTTTTTGTTTCGCCTCTGCTTTCTCCTCAGGTGAAAGCACGACTTTCTGAGCTTTAGCCATAGTAGACCCTCCCTAAAAAAGTTTACTGTTGTTGTTTCAAGTCAATCGAAATCAGCAGAAACCGGGCAAGTATCCGCAAATTGCACAAAGACTAAAAACTGATAAATATATTATAGCTTATTTAATTAACTTTTGCAATAGATTTTGTGAATAAATTGCAAAAATTATTAAATTTTTTTTGTGGTTTTGTATAAATTCACCACTCAAATTATGTTTTCGCACAAATATATTTAAAACGGTATTACCTATAATACCACTTTAACCATTTAAAAGTCCATAAAAAAATCAGTGGTTTTTTTGTTCAATTTAACGATAAAAAAATGACGGATTTTAGTCCGTCATTTTTATTTGTTGATTATGACTAAAAGTTTTATTCGGCTAAGAATTTGTTAAGTCTTATAACTTCGATACCCGCAAGCATAACAATACCTGTACCGTGTGTATCGTTTAAGTTCCATCCAAGCTCATACTTATAATAGTCGGCAATAAACGAGAACTCACTTCCGCGGCATACGCCGTATACGTTACCGTTTGAGTCAACACTTGTCTTAGAAATACCTTTCCAAGCCTTGTATATAGCCTTAACGTACTTTTCAGGATTCTTTAACCAACCGAAACGAATACCTCTTGAGAACGCATATATGAACATTGATGTACAAGATGTTTCAGGATATGATTCATGGTCGTTAAGTACCTGGTGCCACATTCCCTCATCGTCCTGCAATGCAAGATAACCTCGCATAAAGTGTTAAGGAATTCAATAAGGTCGTTTCTCTTTGGATGGTCCTCCGGAAGAACTTCAAGCAATTCTGTCATTGAGAACACTACCCAACCGTTACCGCGTCCCCAAGGAACGTTTGTCTTTGAATCATATTTAAAGTCATAAACGTGTGACATAATCTTTTCTTCCGGCATAAACAAACGTTTCTTAAAGCCGAAGAACTGATTTGCCGCATCGTCAAGATATTTTTGGTCGCCTGTAAACTGTGAATATCTCACAAGGAACGGAACTGACATATACAAATCGTCCGCCCACATAGTCATATTATGGAAGTGGTGCATCATTTCCTTACGGAAGAATGTACCGTCCTCAAGTCTTGACTGGTGGTTGTAAATATAATCACCGACATAATCGGCAACTTTCTTTACGTCACGAAGTCCAAGATACTTGTTTACTTCAAGCATCATTGACGCAAACGAACCGCAGTCGTCAAGGCTGTCGATACTTGTAAGCAAGTTGTGTATACTCGTAGCACCGCCGTACTGCTCTTTATCCCAAAGTGCATATTCAAGCGTATCAATACATAATTGAACGTGGTCTTTTATGTAATTCTTTATATCTTCCGAACCGATTGCAATGGCTGTATGAAGAAGTCCGTACATTGTAACACCCAATGGGTAGTTCCAACGACCGAACAGTGTATTTTCGTTATACGGTCTTACAAACGTATCAGGTGCGTCCAATCTCCAATATGTAGCAGGCTCACCGACAATGTGAAGCATATCAGACGCAGTGTCAAACGGAAATTCAAAATCGTTTACGAATGTACCGATATACATCCATACGTCATCTGTACCCTTAACTCTTGCCGCATTTTCAAATTCAACAGTGTCACATTCAAGTGTGTAACCCCAGTCACTGCCGTTGCAAATGCACTTTACATATATGTCATATGTGCCAAGAGGAAGTGTAGCGTCAAAAGTTTCTTTGCCGCCTTTTGTCTTGAACACTTCTTTCTTATCTATATACACAACTGTTTCACCCTTTGTATCAAGAGTAAACTTGTGTGTTGTGTTGTTAATATCGTCAGCAAATACCTTTGTGTAACCTACGGCATATTGACCGTTAGGTGTACCGAACATACGAGTCAGCTGACCTTTTTTCATTTCGTCGTCAGACCAGTTTATTACAGGATAAAGCTTTTTGTCAAAGTCCATTTCGCTCATACCGATTTCAAATTCAGGCACATAATCGTCCGGAACAAGTTCTGTAAATACAAAGCCCTCTTGACCGTCACGTTCCTTTGTCGGCATAAGTGTGTACATATCCCACTTACCGATCCATGTACCGAACTGACCGCCGAAGCCCGCCTTTGTCTTTTTGAATTGAATTCTGATGTCGTTCCAACCTTCTTCAACATCCATAAATACACGCGTTGAAGTTTCAGAATATCTCTCTTTGAAAATATCAGACTTATATGCAACTTCGCCGTTTACATATACAACCATAGGTCCGAAACAGTTTATATCCCAACCGAATGAAGATTTACCGGCTGAATAGAACTTTGTGAATGCCCATACACATTCCTTGTCCTTGCTGTCAGGGAAAATCTTGTTAAAATCAACAAGGTATCTGTAATCGGTTGTACGAACGATACCGTTGTTTGTGTATGCACGATAATAAAGTCCGTGCTTTAGATTTTGTCCCATATATCTGTATGCAAGCGATGAAATTATCGCCTGCGGGTCAGTGCCCTCGTAAGCGTTAATGCTTTGACTGTCATCAAAATAATAACCCATTTTACTACTCTCCTTAAAAACTTTTCTTATTAGTTTATTATATCATTATCCTTTGTTGCTTGTCAATTAAAAATCAGTTGTTTTGGTTTTATTATTCGGTGTATATTAAAACGGTGTTCGTTTCTTCGTCATAGTCAACATTAATCCCAAGCACCTTGTTTTCAGCAAGCCCTCTAAGCAAGAAACAGTTATAACCGTTCACAAAAATCATTCCTCCGAAACGCACATTTTCACCGTTACGACAAAGAGAATATGTTCCGGCGGCTTTTTGTCCGGCGGTTTTAACCTCCGCAATTTCATCTGTATCATTTTCGTTAGCCGTATACGGCTTACCAGTTACAATGTTGATTTTACCAACAGTTTCATCATATTCCACATCAAATTGACTGCTTGTACCGTTTAACAGCTTTGCAAGGTCACGAATTTTTATATAGTTAAATCCACCTCTGTTATACGCAATCAATTTTTGAGTTTCTCCGCCGTTTACTGATACTTTTTGTTCGGTAGGAAAAACCTTTCCCAAATATGTACCGTTTTCAAAATAATCAAGTGCCGTATCATAATCAATGCCATATTCTGTTTTGAAAATATCATTTGTAATACTCTTTAAATATTCGGCGGCATTGTCATCAAACGCACTGACAAGTCCGAGTTTTTCGGTTACTTCCTCGTATGTATCACCCTCACAAGCACAAGCCTCAAAATATTTGTCTATACCCGCTTGCTTGTCCTTTAAGAAAATATCATATACCTGTATTGCATTAAACATTGCCAGCGAATATCTCAAGTATGTACCCGGATTGGTAAAGCAAAATTGACACGTTTTATACCATTCCTCGCCGAACTGCTTTGTAATCGCCTTGTCCAAATCTTCATTACTCATTTGAAGTACATCATCATTATATAATGAATTTTCAAAATATGCCATGGTAGCACTCGCGACTATTTGGAAACAAGATACAAGAGTATCAAACTTCATTGCACCTGCATTATCTCCGTATATTTCATCATAATAATCCGTTGCAATAAGTTCAAACATCTGCGAATCAAATTCAACTATCGGCGATGTATGAACTGTTCCGAAATAATAATCTTCACTATCTACTTCTTTCCCAAAAAAATTTTGATAATGTCCGAATTCGTGTATAAGCGTTCTCATAACATCATTGTCGCCAAATGCCAAAATTTCGGAATCTTCACTGCCGATTAATCGGAATGTAACTCCCGCCACATCTTTTTCGTTGTCATCATAAAAGCACAAATTGTTTTTAACCATATAGTCATATGCTTTTTCAAATGCTCGTTAATCTCACCCACAAATGCAAGTTTTTCAATCGGATTGTCAATATTATTTTCACCTTTAATCTCCGTCAATCCGAGATGTGCTCCGTAATTGTTGAATTTATTCACATAATACCCATAATCAGAAATACTATTGCAATAGTTGATTATTTTTTGCAATCTTTCAGCAGTTTCTTCATCTAATTCTTCATCGTTCTTATTGTGTGCAATCACTCCTTTAAGTAAACTTGCAAACTCTTTGCCGTCTGCATTTTTATTTAACAGTTCATAATATCTGTCATTAAACTCTTTCGCCGACGTATCTGCTATGCCGCTCATATTTTGAACTTTTTCGATTTTGTCATCGCCCCAATACTTTTTAAAATCATCGGCATATTTACTTTCAAGAATTGACTTTATCTGCTCATCAATCTTTTCTCTATATTCACTACATTCGTTGTAATTTTTATCAAGTTCTTCCCTTGTAGATGTTGTATTCATACCGTAATTGAGTTTTTCTGTTTCCGCCCAATTTAAGTTCATAATGTCCGATATTTCCACCGACAAATCCATCAATGATTTATAATCTTCAAACACCTTGTCATAATTGTTCGATTTCTTCAAATCACTTTCAAATGCTTCAATAGCCTTGTCCGCTTTTATCGTATCTACCGCCATAGCCCTCTGTTCAAACGGTATGTCCGACGGTGCGGCAAGCGCCGAAACACCTGCACTTACTGTCATTGACAAAGCCAATAAAATTGATATAATTCTTTTTTTCATAAAATCCCCTCCTAACTAATTCTGTTTGTTTCTGTCCCGACCGTCTATAAGCTCTTTAGTTTCTTTAAAAATTATACCCTCATTCGCCCAACTCCACTTTGTAAAAACAGAAAACGGTTTTATTTTTCTTCGACTTTTTACGGCTATCATATACACCATAAAACAAAACCACCAACAAAAAAATTCTAAACCGAACACCAAGTGGTCTTTAGGCAAAAACGGTATATAAAGCGGTGCAAACGGTATTTTCACATCGGTACAATACAAGTAATATCCATATTTAGATATGCACGACGTTGATAACAGTAATACCATTGAAATCACCCAGCCGCTTAAAAAGCCTATCATTATATGTAACCAGTCACGCACCGATATTTTCAGCCGTCCTCGTCTTAAGTAGAAGAAATTCACCAAACCAAGCAATACAATCAGCATAATAACAGCGGCAGTTTCATAACCTCTTAAATTTATCGTTCTGTTTTGAATTTTATATATAAGCGGATATGCCGTATAAACTATTAACGTCACAATACCCGACCATATTGCAAGACCGAATTTGTTGTCAAACGGCATACGATACTGACGGTTTAATTCTTCGCCTATTTCCGTTGCATTACCCAATTTTGAAAGCGACATATTCACCGCCGCTTCGTGACCTCTGCTGAATGTTTCAAATTCAAACACCGCTTCATCTATATGATTTTTAAATTCCTCACGTATTTCGCTGTGCATTGTTTTATACTTCACACTTGCACATATTTTGTCAAGAAAGTCATTGATTCTGTCACTCATAACATTCTTCTCCTATAATACTGTTCATAGCCTTCTTAAACACATTCCATTCCTTTTTGCTTGCTTTCAAGCATTTCTTTGCCTGTATCAGTAAGTTTGTAATACTTTCGCCTGCGTCCATCATCTGTATCGTACCAATACGACTCAACCGTACCTTCCTTTTCAAGTGCGTGCAACATAGGATATAAAGTCCCCTCTTTCATTTCAAATGTGCTGTCCGAACGCCTTTTCAGTTCCTGCGTGATTTGATAGCCGTACATATCTTCACTTTTTAAAAGAGTCAATATCAATATTGATGTACTGCCTTTCATAAGTTCTTTATTGATTTTCATTTTGCAACCCTCCTCTCTGTATACATAGAATTACTATGTATATCTTAACACTATATATGTAGTTTGTCAATATATAAAAAAAGACTGCATAGCAGTCTTTTACTCAATCATTAATCTTTTATACCCTGAATTTTCATCACCGTTCGTTTAAATGCCAATAGCAGATACGTCACGGCAAACGCCATTACCGTGACAATCAAAATCCACCAAGCCACGCCAGGCATACCGTGCAGATTAAGCCAACCGTATTCGCTCCCTCCGCTATACATTCTGTTAATGTATAGTACAAAAAACATTGTCATCAGTGCATTAACCCAATATTGCTTTTGCTTTAAGTATTGCAATAGCGGTTTTTGCGTCATAAATTTTATTATCCATTACCATTTGATAAAGTTCGTCAAGGCTGTATTTTGACACATTCAAAAATTCGCCGTCATCAAGATTTTGTCCGACAAAGGTAAGTTTTCTTGCGAGAAAAATATTAAGTTTTTCTTCACAATATCCCGGTGTTGCGTAATATTCGCCGAGATGTGTAAATTCCTCCGCCTTGTATCCCGTTTCCTCAATAAGCTCCCTTGCACCACATTCCAAAGGATCTTCGCCGTACTCCATTTTGCCGGCCGGGATTTCAAGCATTTCCGACTTAGCGGCAATTCTGTACTGCGTAACCATAAACACCTTACCGTCCCCGTCAACCGCAATAATTCCGACACCGCCCGGGTGACCGATAAGTTCACGCGTTGCCAAACGTCCGTCGGGAAGTTCGACTTTTTCCTTACGCACCTTTATGATTTTACCGTCATAAATTTCTTCGCTCGACACTGTTTTTTCTTCAAAATTCATTATATTTCACCCTTTCGACAAAATCTTTCAATAGCAGGTTTAACATTCAGCATTTCTTTCAGATTTTCAAAATCCTGTTTTGACTTTTCGTTTTTCTTGCCTGTATACACCGCACGAATCATAATATTTTTAGGGGTTTCAAGCGGTGATATATACTCAATCATACTAACCTTATATCCGACACTTTCAAGATATGCCGCACGAAGTCCGTCCGTCAATGTATCGGCAAGTCTGGCTTTTAAAATGCCGTGCTTTGTTATCGCCTCAAACGGCTCATACGAATACTGCTTTAAAATATCCTTATGACAACACGGAACAGACACAATCGCTCTCGACTTTGCTCTTATACCAAGTGCAAGTGCCATATCCGTTGCGGTATCGCAGGCGTGTAGCGACACGACTATATCGGGTCTTATCGGCGGTGTATACTCCGTAAGGTCAGCCTTGATAAACTCCATATTGTTGTATCCGAGATTTTTAGCCATTCGCTTTGACGCCTCTATTACAGTTTCGGAATAATCAACACCGATAAAATGACACTTCTTTTTAAGTATTTCTTTCAAATAGAAATTCATAACGAATGACAAATAACTTTTACCGCAAGCCGCGTCAAAAATAACATATTCGTCCCTGTCACCGATTTCTTTAAGCACACCCTGCATTAATTCAACAAAATAATCTATCTGATTATACTTACGGATTTTATCATTTTTAATCTTGCCGTTCTTGGCAAGTATGCCTATTTCTTCAAGCAAATCTTTCGCAAGTGCGGGATTTACGACATACTCTCTGCCCGTCTGCACAACGCTCGTCTTATTTATATCTTTCGTAACGTCCTCGTGACGCATATTGACTTTTTTATCGTTTGCGTCAATTACAATCTTCGCACCGCGTTCACTGTAAATTATCTGCGCCTCGTCATATTTAAGCAATTCTTCCGCGATTATATCCCACAAACCGTCTTTTTCCACATTGCGTTTAACCGCTTGATAATCAAGAGTTATATCGTCCGTATACAATATTTTTGCAGGGAAATTCTTAGTTCCCGACTTTAAATTAATAGTAATATCATTAAAAAAATCTTTGTTTTCTTCCATTCTCGAAACAAGTCCGCCGAAAAACAAATTTACTTTTGAAACAGTTTTCTTATTCATTATTTCTCCCTATTTTCTTTAATAAATTTATAACATTATTCTATCATTTAAGCTCTATGCTGTCAATTAAAAAAGGATAATCTCCGAGATTATCCTTTTAATCGTTTTTTATTACTTTTTCATATCGGCATAAGCCTGTTCTTTTTCGTCAAGAACCGCTTGATAACCTGCGTCAAGGTATTCCTTACAAGCCGCCTCATACTTAGCGTCAAATTCTTCAGGCTTACAGTTAATCAAATCAACCTGAATAACTTCCCATTTACTCTTTAGAGTTTCGGCATACTGCGAAAGGCTGTCGATTGATCTGTCAAACAAGAAATCTGTATACTTATATTCCTTAGTCTTTTGATAACCGTCATATGACTGTTGAATTAAGTCCTCAAATCCTGCCGGTGCGTATGTTCTCTTTTGTACGGCAAGGTTTTTCTCATCACTGCCGTAGTCCTTACCCTCTGTTACAAGGCACCACATATCTTTATTTGAATTGTAGTTCAATCTTTCTTCACCTGTGTAATCGTCAATAAGTACAGGAATTTCGTCCTCTACTTTATATGTAACGTTTTCAATACCGTTTTGCATTACGAACAAGTTTTCATCTTGTGCAAGCCACTCAAAATACATTAGCACTGCCTCAGGGTGTTCACAGTCAACACTGATACCGCTTACCATACCAAACGGCCAATCTGCTCTGCCGGCAGGCTTTGTGCCCTCCGGATAACCTGCACCTGCGTCAAGCACTGCAACCTTTGCGTCAGGGCAATTTTGCAATAATGTTTGAAGTACAGGAGGATTTTGTGACAAATAGAAACCGAACACGCCTGCTTTACCAGATACAAAATCAGCTTGCTTTTGATTGCCGTCCTTGTCAAGGTACCATTCAGGACTGATAAGTCCGTCGTTATAAAGCTGATTCATATACTTTAATTTCTGCTTTGTTGCGTCATATGTAAGCGATGCAACAGTAATATCCGAATACATCGCGTTATCTTCTTCCGAAAGCGGATATTCTCTGTATTCATAGTTCGGGAAATATGCGTTGTAAAGGCTCTCCGTTGCAGGGATTGTATTTTCGCCGCCAAGCTTTAATTCCTTAAACTTCTTTAGTGCATTTACATATTCCTCTTGATTTGTCGGCATTGAAAGTCCTGCTTTTTCAAGCCAGTCTGTACGGATAAGAGTTACCCAGTTATAAGCCAACGGACGAGTTGCCGCAAGGAAATATCTTTGGTCGTCAACCTTTGTATATTCCTCCAAATCTTTTGTCTTTTCATAGAATGTCGGTGCGTATGTCTTTAACACGTCCTCATCAATCGGCTGGAACGCTCCTCTTGAATAATATGAAATCATTGTCGGATAGTCATAGCTGAAAAGAATATCGGGTTCTTCGCCTGCCGCAAGCAATTCATTAAATACCGTTACATCTTCCTTACGCGTAACAGGTACAAATGTCATTTTGATATTGTACTTGTCACCGAAATTCTTTTGAACATAATCCGTCCAATAGTTGTTGTCTACATCTGCCTGTCCCTGCATACCTCTGTCATATACAGGTATTTTAAGCTCAATTTGCTCATCATAGGCTTTCGGGCCTTTAAGCTCCGCTTTATCCATCTGCATTTTACCCTTACCGCCGCATGACGCAAGCAAAGATACCGCAGTCACTGTGCTTAGTGCAGCACACAATACTTTCTTTAAATTCATTTTTCTTTTCCCCTCTCTTTTTAAATATGTTTTTTCATTATTCTTTTACTGCACCTATCATAACACCTTTAACAAAATACTTTTGTATAAAAGGATAAACAATTACGATAGGAATAGTTGCAAACATAATACAAGCCGATTTCAAAACTTCCTCAGCCTGCATACTCTCCCCTGCGACTTCCTGCGAAACCGACGAATTTGAACCTGCCGCATTAACAAGCTCATACAACTTTAACTGCAACGGTTTAAGCGGTGACTTTGTTATAAAGTAAAGTGCGTCTTGGAATGTATTCCAACGACCTACCGCATAGAACAGTGCAAGTGTCGCCAAAACAGGCACCGACAACGGCAATACAATTCTAACCAGTACAATAAAGTCGTTACAGCCGTCAATCGCAGCAGCCTCCTCCAAGCTTTGCGGTACACTATTTTGCATAAATGTACGAAGTATTATCAAATTATATGCCGAAAATGCAAGCGGTAGTATCAAAACCGCCGCCGTATTTATAAGGTGCAACTGGCTCATAAGTATGTAATCGGGAATTGTTCCGGCAGTGAAGTACATTGTTATAAGAAATATTACGCCTATAACTTTTCTGCCCTTCAGACGTTTTCTTGACAGTGCAAACGCACCGCATATTGTAAGGAACATACCGAGTGCCGTAAACGCAACCGTCACAAACACCGTAAACCACAATGAACGCATCATTGTCGCATCACCGAAAACCGTCTTATATGCGTCAAGATTGACGTCCTTAGGAATAAGGAACACTTGATTTGACATTACCGCACCGTTACCGCTGATTGAAACCGAAAGAACGTGTATAAACGGTATAAGACACAAAAGCGAAAGTACAGCCATAAACACATATATAAACACATCTGCCAAAACATCAGTAGCTTTTCTTTTCATTATATTATACCGTCCTCTCCCATAAGTTTTGCAAACTTATCCGATGCAAATACGAAGATAAGTCCTACGACCGACTGGAACAAACCAACCGCCGTTGCGATGTTATATCTGTGCGACTGCAAGCCGACACGATAAACGAATGTCGAAATAACGTCCGAGAAATCTCTTACAAGCGGATTGTCCAATGTATACGGACGTTCAAACGATATACCCAAAATTCTTCCCAAACTCATTATCAGCATTACAACGATTGTCGAACGAATACAAGGAAGTGTTATATTCCATATTTTTCTCCATCTGCCTGCACCGTCAACCGTTGCCGCTTCGTAAAGGTCAGCATTAATACCTGTGATTGCGGCAAGATATATAATCGTACCCCAACCCATGCTCTGCCATACGCCGATTAAACAGTACGACACAAGCCAATGCCATTTTTCCGTCAGGAACGGTATGCTTTCACCGCCGTGACGCATTATAAGTACGTTCACAAATCCCGTAGACGGTGACAAAAGCTGATAGAATATACCTGCAATGATTACCCACGAAAGAAAATGCGGTAAATATAAAACCGTTTGGCTGATACGTTTGAAATACTTATTGCGTATTTCATTTAATAATATCGCCAAAATTATCGGAGCCGGAAAACCTATTATAAGATCAAGACCGTTAAGCACGATAGTATTACGAAGTGCTATGTAAAAATCTTTCATTTTGAAGATTTCCTTAAACGCGTCAAAACCTATGAATTTCGCTCTCTCAAAACCGCCGACAACGTCATAATTAAGAAACGCTACCGACAACCCCAAAAGCGGTAAAAACTTAAAGACTATCGCAAATGCCAACGGAAAGAACAGCAGTACATACAACTGCCAGTCCCTTTTCAGATAGTATTTAAAGCCTTTTTTATCTCTCTCTTTTAACTTTTTACCCTTTTTCATTAAACAGCTTTACCCCCTCTTTTTACCTTAATTTGTTACTATGCAATATAAATACTATCATTTTTTATGCAATATGTCAATCAAATTACGTTTTTTATATAAAAAAAGCCGTCTTTTTATACAAAACAAAAAAGACGTTTTAAAAACGTCCTTTTTGAGTGTTGTTGTTTATTTTTTAATTAATCGGCTGCCATTCCACACATAAACCGCATATTTACCTTGCGGCAGATTTACCGAAACGATCTCTGCCGTATTTGCGTTTACTTCTTTTGACACGTTTTGTACACTGTTTATGACATTGTTTTCGTCATAACCGATTACAATAACACTTACCTTTTTCGTACTGTCGGTATTGTTTTCAATTCGTGTTTTGACATTCTTTTCATCACTTATAGTTTGAATATTGACTTCTTCCTTACTGCTTGAAGAATGTTTATATACGTCAACCGATGGAATAGCTTTTCCGTCAAAATCGAAAAGCGTTGTGTTTTCGACAACGTTAACGTCTGTCTTATCGTCACTTTCCTTTACAGCCCAACCCGACAAAGACGCATTTTTATTATCTTTATCTTCGACGTGAATCATACAAGGGTCCCAATAAAGCACACCCAGACATCTGTTATCGTCAACGCTTTTTAATTCGTTGAAAAGTTCTGCCATAAAATTTTTATGTCCTGCCATTGTCGGCGGATAAATGTCCTTATACACATCTGAATCCTTTAACTGTCCCGCATAACCGTCTTTTCTTGTTTCGTTCCAATTAAAACCTGTTTCCATAATCATAATGTCTTTGTCGTACTTCTTTGAAATTTCATTACAAAATTCCTTACAGGCTTCCGCATTGTTGTCCGTCCATGCAGGATAATATGACGCACCGATTACGTCATACTTTGCACCGAGTTTGTCAAGTTCATCAAAGAAATATGTGAATTTGTTTGACTTTGAACCGTCGTCAAGGTGAATTATAACCTTTGAGTCCTCCGACACCGCCTTTACCGCGTCATATCCGGCATTGATAAACTTAACAAGACCTTCCCAATCTTTTGGGCATTTTATATCTTTATCTGCGTTTTTATCGTCACCGAACACAAGTTCAAATCTATCTCTGTTCATACTTGCATCATATGTATTGCCGAACGGAAACAACATTCCGCCGCGAATTTCATTGCCAAGCGAAACATATTCCGGAACAGTCCCCTGTGCCTTTAACTTTGACATAATATCATATGTATAGTTGTATACTATTTCCGCAAGTTTATCTTGAATTTCCTCTCTTTGTTCACTTGTCATTGAGTTTAGAAAGTCCGCATTCTTAACGTCATAGCCAAGCTCGTCTTTAATCTGCTTAACCCATTCGGACGGAATAATCTGTCTTGAGCCGTTCGACCAATAATCGGAATAATTAAACGTGAACTGTATTCCCATACCTGCGTCCTTTGCACGTTTGGCAAGTTTCAGACAATCTTCTTCGTCCTGAAAACCACTCGGAAGATAATACACTCCGTCACCTGTACCTTTGCCCGGTGTATTGCTAAGACGTATTCTCGCCATATTCATACCGTTCTGCGACAAAAATTCAAATGGGTCAACCTTGTTTCCGTCACTGTCTTTATATTCACCGCCAAGGCTTTCGATATAATCAACTTCGGTCATATCGCCACCTTGTATAAAGCCGTTTTGCTTGTCCGTCTTAACAAGATCAACGTCCGATATTGCAATCACGCCGTTTCCGTCAGTACCAACGCCGATTGTGCATTTACCGTTTTCAACTTCAATTCCTCTTACGGTAACCTTAACACCGTCAGCCGAAACAGGTAAAACCGTACTTGCCGCAGTGTATCCGTCCGACACTCCGTACAAATACGACACACCCTCCTCCGAAGTATTTTTACATACCGCCGTAAGGTCATAATATCCGTTTTCAAGATTAGTTACTTCAACGCTTTTACCGCCCGTAACGTCACCGCTGAAATCAATGCTTTGTGCATATACCGCAGTCTGTAAAACAGCAACCGCCGCTATAACCATTAATATCTTTTTCATACAGCACACTCCTTTTTATTGTTTTAATATTTTTTTGCTTCTTATTGTAAACATTATCGTTGTACAGCTTGCCGCAACGACATCACTTACCGGCTCCGCCAAAAGCAATCCCCATACTCCCATATTTGCGATATTCGGAAGTATAAGTGCAAGCGGAAACAGAAGTATAATTTTTCTAAGGCACGCAAGAAACATTGATATTTTCGCCTCACCCAATGCCAAAAACGTCTGCTGACACGCACACTGTGCACCCATCACAGACATACCTGCAAGGAAAAGACGAGTTGAGTTTATACCTATATCTATAAGCTCTTGGTCATTTGTGAACATCTTCAAAAACGCTGTCGGGAACACTTCGACAAGCGCAACCGCAAAAAGCGAGAAACATATACTTACCGTAAATTGAAGTTTAAACGCTTTTTTCACTCTGTCAAAACGCTTTGCACCGTAATTATATCCGATAACAGGCTGTGCGCCTTGCGAAAAACCGTTAAGCGGCATCCATATAAGCTGTGTTAAGCTGAACAGTATCGACATCAGTGCAACATACAGGTCATTTCCGTATTTAAGCATACCGTTGTTGAATGTAAGCTGAATTAAACATTCCGTTGCCTGCATTATAAACGGTGACACACCGAGCGACAAAACCGAAGTAACGATTTTTCCGTCCAAAACAAGATTTTTAAGTCTGATTTTCAAAACGGTCTTTTTACCCGTCAAAAATTTAAGCACCCACAAACACGATACACCTTGCGAAATTATCGTTGCAAGCGCCGCACCCTTTACACCCATTCCGAACACATATATAAAAATCGGGTCAAGCACAATATTCAGCACCGCACCTATGCAAACGGTCATCATACTTGTTTTTGCAAAGCCTTGATTTGTTATAAACAAATTCAGTCCCAACGCAATCTGTACAAATATCGTACCGATAAGATATATGCTTATATAATCCGACGCATACGGCAAAGTTGCCTCACTTGCGCCGAATTTCATCAATATCTGATTTTTCGTAAGCATAAACACAACCGCCAGCACTACCGAAAATATTATAAGCAGCATTGTACAGTTGCCGAGTATTTTCTCTGCTTTGTCGTTGTCTTTTTCGCCCATGCTTACCGCCGCTCTTGACGCACCGCCCATACCTGCAAGCATTGCAAATGCCGAAACAAGCAATATTATAGGAAACGTAACACCCAAGCCTGCAAGCGAAAGTGAGCCTATCTCCGGTATTCGTCCGACATAAATTCTGTCAACTATGTTATAAAGCAAGTTTACAAGCTGTGCCATAACAGTCGGTATCGCAAGCTTAAACACAAGTTTTCCTATCGGTGCGGTTTCAAGCTGATTATTTTTATCCATTAAATACACCTCAATACGCAAAACGAGCTGTTAGTTTCTAACAGCTCGTTAGTCTTTATTTTATTACAGCTGTACTATCTGTGTATCAAATGCACTAAGTGTTACAGTCTTATCACCTGCGTCAGTCTTAACTGTTGCAGTTTGTTCTGTATCCGCATTATTGATAACAACAAGCTGTTTGCCTTCAGGATAATAGCAGCACTCTGTATTTACGTTATCTGTCAAATACTTTTGGTCTGTGCTTTCGCCTGCGGCAGTAAGAATAAGGTTAAGAAGTGTTCTGTTATTAACTTCGCCATGCTTAAAGCTTGACATATAAACACCGGTACCTTTACCGAACTTATGAGTTGTAACTGTCGGCATATTTCCGTCAGCTGCAAGCACCTTTGTTTCGCCGTCAACAAGATAAACCTTGTTTTTACCTGCAAGAACCGTGCCGTCTACAACCGCACCGTTGTTTTCAACGTCAAACGAATACTTACCGTGACAAATTCTTGCACCTGTATCTTCGCTTACGCCAAGAACGTGTGACATACGGAAGAATGTATCGTAACCATCTGTTGCAGACGGTTCGTTTACACCGATGAATGCACCGCCGTTGTTAACCCACTCTGTAAGAAGTGAAACAACCTTTTCGTCTTTCCATTGTTCTCCGCCTGACCATGCGCTTCCTGCAAATCCGGCATTAATAACAACGTCGTAATTGTCAAGTCCCTTATTCTTTAGGTCGTCAAAGCTGATGAATTCAACGTCAAACGGCATACCTGAAAGAGCCTCGATAATATTTATAAGATCAAGTTCAGGGTGTTCGTGATAGTGACCTGCACAAGTCCATGAACGCAGACTGCCCCAGAATGTAAGAACTGCAACTCTCGGTTTTAAAACGTATGGCTTACCTGCCTTATGGAATTCCTTTATTTCTCTGAATTCGTCTGCAATCTTTTCGATATAGTCGTTGAAATCAGGGAACGGCAATGTCAATGAAAGGTAACCGCCAAGACCGATTCTGTCGATAGGCGCACGAAGAAGTGCACGTCTTACATTCTTCCAATATCCCTTTGCTTCAAGTGTAGGGTTACCGCCCTCCATAAATGTAGGAGCACCGCCAAGACCTACAGGGAACAAATATGGGTGAAGTCTGATTTCGTGAGTTTCAACTGCGTCAACGCCTGCACAAAGTCTTGCCTCAAAGCCGTTGAATACGCACTTGATAAGGCCGTCAAAGCCGAAGTCCTTAAATCTCTTGCCCCAAGGCTCAACACCTACCCAGCTGTCATCATAGAATACATAAGCCTTTTTACCGTATGTATGTACAAGGTCAACAAGCTTTTTACCGAAGTCAACAACAAAATCATTGATGAATTCCATCCAATCAAGCTTTTTCTTGTCACAAGTCATATGTGTAGCGTGAAGTTCGCCCTTATTGATGAAGTCCTCTGAAGTAAGTGCATAACCGTACTTCTTTTCAAATTCCTTTAGAGCAAGCGGAGAAACCGTAAAGTCATATGACGCCCAATCTGAGAATAAATCTCTGTTTCTCTCGTTTGAACCCCAAATCCATACGAAATTATAGAACATTGATGTGAAACGAACAACTGTTGTTGCAGGGTGTGTTTCGCACCAGTTCTTCATCCAATCAAGCATATATTGCTGTGTTTCAGGGTATCTCGGATCAATCTGCATTAGATGTTCCTTGTCCCAATTATTTGTTGTATGATTGTACATTGAAATTTCTTCCCAAATTCTGTATGCAAAGAAGTTTACTGTGTACTTATGCCAAGGTGTTACGCCATTTACCGTAACAACGCCGTTTTCATATGTCCAATCCTTAACTTCTTCATTTGTAGTTCTGTCGAATACCTGCCAATATGCCTTTGATTCGTCAGACTCGTTAATCTTGAACTGTTCGTTAAAGAAGTCCTTCATAAGGTCAATCTTAACACTGTCGCATTCCGCAACAACAGGATTTGTCATAAGGAATGACTGCTGTAATTTATCTGTGTTTTGCTTTGCCCACTCGTTATGGTCACGAATAATACAAATTGTAGAATAAATTCCGTAACCTGCATTTATAATTTCAGGTGACAATTCCGTACCGTCAGAATCTCTGATCACGTCTGCACCCCATTTTTCAGCCATTTCAAGTGTTAGCTTTTCATAACCGCTTTCACCCGGAAGTGTGAAACCGCCTTTAGTCTTACCCATTTCATTCTCTCCTTTTTGTTTTTTCTCAATATTAGAATTATATCATAACGAATTGTTATTGTAAAGAAAAAAGCGGTAATTCTTTATAAAAAAGAAACCGCTTCTTGGTTAATTGTACAAATTTTAAGCAAATTACAATAATCCGAAAAAACAGTCGTGAAAATATAATTCACAACAAGCACCTCATCAGGTGAATACATATCCAAAATCATCTGAAAATCGCCGTCAAAAATTCTCGGATCGACAAGAATTACATTTTTATAGCTTTCTATAAGCCATGGTGCAAGTACGTTTGTATACGAATCTTTAAGCACAACCAACGTTTTACCGTCAGGATTTTTCTCATTCGTCATTTCGACAATCGGATGGTCACTGCCGAAGAAAAAGTTATAATTCGCTTTACTTCTGTCGTACATCACACCGTTGTACGAATACATTTCGCCTTTTTCGTCGGTTGCATACATTGTTGTTTTGATATGCTTATCATAGTCAATGTCGTACCATTCAATCGTGTCGGGTTCTGTCGCCACATCTGAACTTACTCTGTCATAAAGATAACCGAGTACGCCTTGTATCTTACCCGTTTTGTAATCATCTTTATTTACCGCTTGTCCGCCCTCTTTATTCATAAACGCACTGTAACCGTAATACGCGCCGAGTTGCGTCCAGTGGTGGTCGGTTCTGAAATATGTGTACTCATTTGAATGTTCGGACAGCAAACCGTATGCGTCAACAGTACCCACCCTGCTGTCAAGCTTTGAATAAATACTGTCTATCGTATCCTTTTGACTGTCCTGCAAATTCTTATATATAGGTTCTTTAAATTCAAGCTGTGTCGGAATTACCATACTGAAAAGTTTTATATTTTCGGGAAGTTTTTCGGCATAGCGATTTATCGCGTCGGCATATTCCTGCTCTGTTTTATCATTTCTTATAAACATCTCCATAATAGTGTTATCCGCAACAAGAAGAGTTTGCTTTTGAGTTGTACCCGTTCCTATATCTTTATTTGTGGAAATAATTTTACCTGTTTTCGGTACAAATCCTCTTTTTTCGTCCAACATTTTTGAAAAATCGGTAATTTGTGAACGATAAGCGATATTATCCCCGATAAAACTTTCAAACCCTGTTTCAAATTCACCCGAAAACACTGTTTCCTCATTTACAGGCGGAATTGTTGCCATCACTCTGTTTTCAGATTTTATACTTTCCTCGTCCGCCGGAAGTGCGAGTACAACGATAAAAGCTGTCAGCATAAGAAGAAATGCACCGATTGTAAGCTTATTTCTCATATTCGTCACCTTTCCTTAAAATCTGAAATACAAAAACGGATTATATGTTTGTCCCACAAGCAAAACAAAGCACACTCCAAGTCCGACAATAACCAAAATCGGCTCCGATATTGCCGCAAATACCTTTGATTTTTTGCAGAAATTCTTGTGTATAATTGTCGGTATCGGAGTTGACGCTATTACACAAACCGCAATAAGCCATGCATTCGTACAGAATGTTGACACCGCCGTCAAGTCGTACAATGCCGTACCCACACCGAACGCACTCTTTATGAATGTCCAAAGTGCGTTTAAGTCCGTAAAATAGAACAGCGCCCAACCGAGTATTACGAAGAACATAGTGTATATATAGCAGAACGGAGCGGGAATTTTTTGAAGTTTCTTTTTAAACAGTGTTTTTTCAATAAACAAAAGTACACCGTAAAACAATCCCCAAAATATAAAATTCCAGCTTGCTCCGTGCCAAAGTCCGGTTAAAAGCCATACTATGAATATATTTCGTATTGCGTGGTATCTGTTACCGCCGAGCGGTATATAGACGTAATCTCTGAAAAATGTTGACAGTGATATGTGCCATCTTCTCCAAAATTCGGTTATACTTCTTGAAATGTACGGATATTCAAAGTTTTCACCAAAGTGAAAACCCAACATTCTTCCCAAACCTATCGCCATATCACTGTAACCCGAAAAATCGAAATAAATCTGAAATGTATACATTATTATTCCGAGCCATGATGACGCAACCGTAAGTCTTGTACTGTCAAGCACCATTGACGCAACCGCACCCGAACTGTTTGCAAGCATTACTTTTTTGCACATACCTGCGGTAAATCTTTTTACGCCGTATGCAAAATCATCAGCCGTAACACGTCTGCTGTTCAGTTCGCTCGCAACCGTACTGTACCGCACAATAGGTCCTGCGACAAGCTGCGGAAACATTGAAACGTATGCCAAAAATCCCAAAAACGATTTTTGCACTCGCGTTTTTCCTCTGTACATATCTATCGTATACGACAGCGTTTGAAATGTGTAAAACGATATTCCGATAGGCAGTTTGAAATTCGGATTAGGGATTGACGTATGTAAAAATGAGTTGATGTTTTCAATAAAAAATCCCGAATATTTAAACATTGCAAGCAAGCCTAAATTTATCACAAGTGACGAAACAAGCGCAATCGTTGCACCTGCCCTCGCATAGTATTTATCAATTATACGTCCGTTTATATAATCCACAAACGCACTGAATATCAAAAGCACTACCCATATCGGCTCACCCCACGCGTAGAAAAAAAGCGAGGCGATAATCAGTACTGTATTTTTATATGTAAGATTTTTCGATAAATTATATGCAATCAGCACTATCGGCAAAAATATGCACATAAATATTAAACTTGAAAATACCAAAAGAACAATCCTCCTGTTTTTTTCATTACAAAAACGATTATACTACATTACCGTCGTATAAGTCAATATCGCATAATAAATTCCATACAAGAAAAGGCTGTCTGAAATTTATCAGACAGCCTTTATAATTATTTCGCAAATATTTTTGCAATTTCGGTCATTGTGTGACTGATTTTAATACTCTGCGGACAGACTTTTTCGCATTTTTTGCATTTCTTACATTGGTCCGCACCCTTGTTAAGTTCTGCATAAATTGCCTTTGCTCTGTCTGTACCGAGTGAAGCGGTTGCATTGTACGCCTCAAATGTTTTCGGTATGTCAAGTCCGAACGGACAAGGCATACAGTACGCACATTTTGTACACGGTACAAGTGCCATTTTGTCAAATACCTCTTTTGTCTTTGCAAGCATATCAAGATTTTCTTCCGTCAGCATACCCACTTCCGCTTTATCCGCATAGCCTATATTTGACTGCACCTGTTCCATTGCACCCATACCGCTCAAAAGAAGTGATACTTCTTCTCTGTTCCACAGGAAATCCATTGCCCACTCAACAGGCGTCTTTTCGTCAGACAACATTTTTGCAACCTGCGGTGACGGGTTCGCAAGTTTACCGCCCAAAAGTGGCTCCATTATAACCACGTCAAGTCCCTTTTTATGTGCATATTCAAGTCCCTCAAGACCCGCTTGATATTTTACGTTAATATAGTTAAGCTGTATCTGACAAAACTCCCAATCTGGATTTGCGTCAATAATCTTTTTAAATGTTTCAACATCATCATGGAAGGAAAAACCGATATGACGGATTTTGCCGTCGGCTTTCGCCTTGTTGAGCTTATCGATAAGATTGAATTTTTCGACAACATTCTTAAATCTGTCCTTATCAAGTGCGTGCATAAGGTAAAAATCGATATAATCGGTTTGAAGTCTTTCAAGCTGTTCGTTAAGCAAGCGGTCGAAATCCTCCTCACACTTCACTTCCCATGTAGGACATTTCGTGGCAATATGTATTTTGTCACGATACGGCTTTAAAACTCCGCCTATAAAACTTTCACTTTTTCCGCCGTGATAAACATACGCGGTATCAAAATAGTTCACACCGTTTTCAATAGCGTATTCAAGTATTTTTGCTGATTTTTCGGCATCAATGTCTTCCGCATTTTTTGACGTTGTCGGAAATCTCATACAACCGAAGCCCAATACCGATATTTTCTCTCCCGCCATTTCTCTGTACTTCATATAATCTTCTCCTCTTTGTTTTTAGTTACCTTTTTCTTTTAGTATAATAAATTACAGTCAAATATTCAAGCGATATTCATAAAAACAGTGTCAGATTTGACAACACTAAAAAATTTTAGTATAATACAGATATTTAAAAAGAACTCGAACACTTTTTATTATGAAAGGAAAATTAAAATGAAAAAGATTATTTCGGCGATAATTGCCACTGCTATGATGTTTACGCTTTGCGTAACAAGTACATTTGCGGCAGAAAGTTGGCGTGAGGCGTTCGTTACACGTCTTATGAAAATTATGTCCTCAGATCCGTCATACAATCAAGTAGTTCTTACCGATCTTGACAGAAACGGTATACCGGAGGCATTCGTTATGCGTGACGGTATGGACGGAGGTATTTCAGCCGCATTCACTATGAAAGGCAATACAATTTCAAATATTGACGTTCCTAACAACATTATCGGTGCTTGCCTTTCAGACATCACCGTATACCAAGACGGTGGAAGATACATATTTGTCGGTCGTGAAGTACCGCGCTATTCTTCGGTTATCAACTTCTACAAACTTATGTTTGACGGTCAGACTTTCTCAACAGAAAAAATACTTAAATCATATGTAAGCTCATATCAAACCGTTCCTTACGTTGATATGTACGGCAACGACTTTTTGACAAACGGTTATCCGAACAGAGCAAAAATCAAGGATTTCGTTGACAGATACGAGGGTATCAACACTCTTACCGCAACAAATTCAAATGCAAAACTATCCGTAAACGGTGTAGACGTTGAAGTATCGGGTTATTCCGTAAACGACTCAAACTATTATAAAATTCGTGATATTGCAATGGTACTTCGTACAACAAATGCACGTTTTGACGTTGCGTGGGACGAGAATTTGAGTGCTATCGCAATTTCAACGGGAGTTAAATACACAATAGTCGGCGGCGAGCTTAACAGCGACCATTCAGCCGCACTTAATGTTGACCAAAACACCGCCCCTGTTTATGTGGACGGCGAAGAAAAATGAAGTTCTTTCTTACAACATCAACGGAAATACTTATTTCAAAATCCGTGACATTGCCGATATGGTAGGCTTTGACGTTGACTGGGACGGAGATACACAGACCGTTGTTATTCGTACAAACTAAAAATTTACAAAAACATAAAAAAGCCGATTAATTAGATTATTCGGCTTTTTTTATACCACTTTTGCGTTTTTTGTTGAATATTGCCTTGATTAAAGGCAGAATATATAGTATAATATAAATTCGAAGCTAAATTCTGGGGGAATACATAATGTCAATTTCAGAAATAGTTCTTATCGGTATAGCACTAAGTATGGACGCTTTTGCGGTCTGTATCGCAAGTTCAATGGTCTATACGAATATGACAGGGCCAAGAAAACTTTCAATGCCGATTATGTTCGGACTTTTTCAAGGAATAATGCCGATTTTAGGTTTCTTTCTCGGGAGTCTTTTTGCATCGTTTATTGAAAGATGGTCAGGACCGATTTCACTGCTTATTCTCGGTATAATCGGTATTAATATGATTCGTGAGGGTCTTGCCAAAGACGAAGAGTCCGAACCGAAAAAACTCACACTTTGGATATTACTTGTTCAAGCAGTTGCAACAAGCATTGACGCATTCGCCATAGGTGTTTCGTTTGCCGCAAACAGTGCAAACATATGGCAGTCCGCACCGATTATTGCGGTAACTACATTTGTTCTAAGTCTTATCGCAGTATTTGTCGGTACAAAAGCAGGTGAGAAACTTGGCGACAAAGCAGAAATACTCGGCGGAATTATTCTTATTATAATAGGTATAAAATCATTATTCTAAATAAACGAGCAGACGTGAAAGGAGGTTTTTAATATGTACAATGTACGACGCAAATTATGGATACTTACCGTACTTCTTTTTGCCGTGTCTGCTGTTATGTTAAAATTCTTTCCTTCTTCCGATAACAATGATGCAATCGCCACTCCGGCGAGTGCACAGCAAGCCGAAAGCGGTACATCAACCGTATTTTCAGACGGTAGCACGGAACGTTTTGTCGCACACAGAGGATATTCAAACTATGCGCCCGAAAACAGTATTCCGGCATTTGAGCTTGCCGGTAAAATCGGCTTTTGGGGTATTGAAACGGATATTTGCGAAACAAGCGACGGTCAATTCGTCTGTATGCATGACGACACTCTTGACAGAACAACAAACGGTTCGGGAGCTATTTCCGACTACACGCTTGACGATTTAAGTCAGTTCCAAATTGACTACGGAAATTATCTCGACACAAACGAAAACTTAAAAATACCTACTCTTGAAGAATACCTTTCGATATGCAGTACATACGGAAATGTACCGATTATCGAAATCAAAAATATCACCAATTACGATGCATTTCTAAACACAATCATAGCAAGCGGACTTGAAACGCATTGTATAATCACAGGTGCGATTGATGATGTAAAAGAAATTCGTGCAAGAAACAGTATTATCCCTGTTATGACAATCGGTTACACTCCTGCACCGTATACGGATAATCTTGAACGTATTACGGAAATATCCGAAAACAGAGGTATTTTGTATAACTATCCGCAAGTGGATCAAGCCTCAATAGATATACTCCATCAACAAAATATTTTCTGCGGTGTATGGTCCGTTGACGACACGGAAACAGCACAAAAATACATTGATTACGGTGTGGACTTCATAGTAACAAACGAAATCCCCGCAAGAATTAATCATATGGTAAATGATAATGAATAGCAAAAAATGTGTGTCATATCAAATGACACACATTTTTTATTTGTTATCTTTTTTGTGATTCCAACCATACAATCAATACCGACATATCGGACGGTGAAACACCGGAAATTCTTGACGCTTGCCCAAGTGACTTTGGCTGTATCTTATTCAATTTTTGTCTTGCCTCCAAACGCAAGCCGTGTATATCAGAATAATCTTGATTTTCGGGAAGAAGTTTTTCCTCCATTTTCTTAAACTGCTCAACCTGTGCTATCTGTCTTTTTATATAGCCGTCATACTTTAGTTTAATTTCAACCTGTTCACAAACTGCGTCCGGAAGTGTCGGACGGTTATGGTCGACAGGTGCAAGTTTTTCATAATCAAGTTCTGGACGTTTTATCATATCGCTAAGACGTATTCCCGTCTTAACTGCGGTCGAATTATACTGTTCCAAAAGCGGATTTGCGTCTTTCGGCGGTACTATAACCGACGTCACACGCTTAATTTCATTTTCAATCATATCCATTTTTTCAAGGAACTTTTTATATCTTTCTTCCGATATAAGACCGATTTTATATCCGAACGGAGTAAGTCTTTCATCTGCGTTATCCTGTCTTAAAAGCAAACGGTATTCCGAACGTGATGTCATCATTCGGTACGGCTCGTTTGTACCCTTTGTTATAAGGTCATCTATAAGTGTACCGATATATCCGTCCGAACGTTTTAATGTAAGCGGTTCTTCGTTTTTAAGTTTCAATGCCGCATTAATTCCGGCAATAAGTCCTTGCGACGCCGCCTCCTCATAGCCGGACGTACCGTTAAACTGTCCTGCACCGTAAAGTCCATGCACATTCTTAAATTCCAACGTTGCATACAGTTGAGTCGGATCACAGCAATCATATTCTATTGCATATGCAGGACGCATAATTTCGACATTTTCAAGTCCCTCAACACTTCGATACATTTCAAGCTGTACGTCCTCAGGCATACTCGTTGAAAAGCCTTGTGCATATACTTCCTTTGTATCAAGTCCCATAGGCTCCATAAAAAGCTGATGTCTTGGTTTTTCCGCAAAACGCACAACCTTATCTTCGATAGACGGACAGTATCGCGGACCTATACCCTCAACCATACCACCGTACATTGCCGAACGACCGAGATTGTCGTGTATAATTTGGTGAGTTTTTTTCATTTGTATACACAAGATAGCAAGGAACAAGATTTTTGCCGACATTCTCCGTTTCAAACGAGAACGGCACGATTTTTTCGTCACCCTCCTCAAGCTCCATCTTACTATAGTCAAGTGTATCCGCGTGCACTCTTGCTGGAGTACCTGTTTTAAATCGCTTTAATTCAATACCCAATCTGCGAAGATTTTCCGAAAGTTCATTTGCAGGGAACATTCCGTCAGGACCGCTTTCACGCGAATAACTTCCGATAAGAATTTTACCCTTTAAATAAGTTCCGCTGGCAATAATAACCGCTTTTACCTTATATTCAACGCCTGTATGTGTTACAACTTCCGTTACATTATTATCTTCATCGGTAATTACATTTACGATTTCCGCTTGTTTAACCTGTAAATTCTCTTGATTTTCAACACGTTTTTTCATTTCAACGTGATACTTTTTTCTGTCAATCTGTGCTCTAAGCGAATGTACGGCAGGGCCTTTGCCTTTATTAAGCATTTTTGACTGTATAAACGAAGCGTCCGCCGCTTTACCCATTTCACCGCCGAGTGCGTCAAGTTCACGAACAAGGTGACCTTTCGCCGTACCGCCTATACTTGGATTACAAGGGAGATTTCCTATTGCGTCAAGGCTTATCGAAAACATAACCGTTTTCATACCCAATCTTGCCGCCGCCAAAGCCGCCTCACAGCCTGCGTGACCGCCGCCGATTACGGCAACATCATATTCACCTAAAACCATTATTCTTCCTCCCCGATATATTCAACCTTATGCTGTTTTTCTTTCATATCCTTTAATATTGAGCGTTCAATTACTCTTGCGGCATAAAATTGCGGTGGATAGCAAGTAACGCAAAGTCCGACAACTACTACTATAATTGCCGCTGCAAGCGGATTAACGAATGTAAACAACGCACCGTATATAAGTACTCCTATAAGCGTTGTAAAAAAGTTACCCGGTAATTTTGCAAGTGTTATAAGCAACGCATTTTTATAAAGCGAGCCGATTCCGCATTCAAATGTAACCATAATTTGATACAAATACGGGTGCATCATTGTATAAACAACAAGTACGAGTATCATAACATACAGCAACATCATCCAAAGCATACTGCCTGTTGAAACGTAAAGCGAATGATAGAAAAGAATTGCATTAAGTCCGAACACAAGCAAAACCGCGTCAATCAGCACAACTACCATACCCTGTTTAAAGTTTTCCTTAAACTTGTCCGCACCGTCACTCAAAACCCACGTATGTTCGCCACGTGTGAAACATCTTGTTATATACGAATAAGCCGCCGTTGCAGGACCTGAACCCCAAAACGTGAACACACCGATTGAAAAAGCAAGCTGAATAAGTATCATAATGCTTCCCTGCACATTTTCCGCACTTGATTCCGTACCAAGCAAAATAATAGTGTCTGAAACATTCTGAACGATATGCGTACTGCTCAAAACTATACCGCCGAAAATATATAAAATCGCAATCCATATAATACTCGTTATCGCATAAAGACAGTTCGCGCCCAAAAATTTAGTGAACTTACGTATCACAATATCAAAAAAACAAGAAAAAGCCTTTCTTTTTAGGTTCGTTCTTATCTACTCCCTTACCCGGTTTATCATAACCGCCGCCGAAAATTCCCATATTTTTTCTCCTTCCAAAATTTGAATACAATTTTTCATTCATATAAAATATTTATGCAAACTATATTGTAACACAATTTTTTTTTATGATACAATATCAAAAATAAATGTTTACAAATAAAATATCAATCGAGGTAACAAATGAGGGAAATCACGATAAATCAAAACGACGCTGGGCAACGGCTTGACAAGTTTCTTACAAAATATCTTGTCAATATGCCACAGAGTATGTTATATAAAAGTCTTAGAAAAAATTGCGTCAGAGTAAACGGCAAACACATTAAAGACGGCAAATATATGCTCCAAAACGGCGATGTGTTGAAGTTATTTTTTAAAGACGAATTTTACGAAAGCAAATCAAGCTTTAAAGCAGGCAATTCCGATATTGACGTTGTATATGAGGACGAAAATATTATACTTATTAATAAAGAAAGCGGTGTTGTAGTCCATTCGGACGATAAAGGCACAAAGGATACGCTTCTTGAAAGAATGCAGAGTTATCTGTACAAAAAAGGCGAATACAATCCCGAAAACGAACACAGCTTTTCGCCGTCATTCTGCAACCGCCTTGACCGAAACACATCAGGTATAATAATCGGTGCAAAAAATGCCGCCGCACTTCGTATAATAAATGAAAAAATTCGCAGCCGCGAAATTAAAAAGATATACCTTTGCATTGTCGAAGGTCATCTAAAAAAAAGCGGTCATCTTACCGCATATCTTACACGCGGTGACAAAAAAGTTACGGTTTCAGATTATAATGAAGAAAATTCAAAGAAAATCGGCACAAAATATAATGTTATTGCCGAAAAAAAAGACACTTCACTTGTGGAAGTCGAGCTTGAAACAGGACGCACACACCAAATCAGAGCACAGTTTTCGCACATAGGAAATCCGCTGTACGGAGATACGAAATACGGCTCACAACACAGCGGAGGTATGAATCTTGCAAGTTACAAGCTTATATTCAATTTTAAAACTGACGCAGGCATATTAAATTACCTAAATCACAAAGAATTTCAAATAAGCGTTGATTTTGCCAAAACCTTTGCACAGCAGAAATTATAAAGGTCAGCCGTTGCATTCGGTTTACCGAGATGTCTTACGCTTTCCTCCATCATTGCAACACGCCAAGGACAAGCAAACATTTGATTTATCGCTTCAGAAATCGGATAAGTGTCGTTTACCATAATTGCCGCGCCATTATTCACAAGGAAATTAAGGTTTCTGTCCTCTTGTCCGGGAAGCGGATTCATTGTTATCATCGGCAATCCTTTTGCAAGCGATTCTGATGTTGTAAGTCCGCCCGGCTTTGTTATTATAAAGTCGGCGGCGTCCATCATTACGTCAACATTATCTACAAATCCGTATGAATATATTTTTTATTCCAATCACATTCATCAACTACGCTTTTTATTTTCTTATTCGTACCGCAAACGCACAGCACTTGAAAATCTTTCGGATATGTATCTATTTGTGCCAAAATCTTTTTTATATTTCCGTACCCCATTGAACCCATCATTATAAGTATAGTGGGAATATTTTCAATCCCGAGTTTTTTCCGTGCTTCAATAGGGTCGTTTTTCTTTACAAACTGTTCTCTTATCGGTATACCGAAAGGCAAAAGTTTCTTTTTCGCTATACCCTTTTTCTGCATTTCGTGTTCCAAAAGTTCATCCGGAATTACGTAATAGTCAAGGAACGTACTTTCCCAAAACGGATGTACGGTGAAATCGGTTACTATTCCGACAGACGGACAGTCAAAAGCCGCACGGTCGGCAAGTATGCTTATACACACTCCGGCATAGCTATGCGTACCGATTATCAAATCGGGATTATATTCAACAACGAACTTTTCAAGTTTCTTTGAAACAAATCGCGAAAATATCGATACAAGCGAATTACGGTCATACGGCTCGTCCTTTTGCGTAAGTTTGCCGTAAGCCTTCGCATACGTCTTTGCAAGGTACTTTGTCGAAAGCAAGTATCCGTCCTGTATTGAATTTCCCAAACGATGATTTACATAGTCGAATATATCAAGCATATGACATTGATGTCCGTTCTCCTCGAAATATTCCATAATAGCCTTAGCCGTAGAATGATGTCCGTAACCGGCTTTTACGGATAACAACAACACTTTCAATTTTAAGACCCCCCTTGTCTTTTTTTAACAATATTATAACAAATAAAAATAAATTTTTCAACCTTATTGACTTTATGAATTTAATAGACTATAATGTCATAAGTTATTAAAATGAGGGGCGGTGTATTGTGAAATGATAAGCGATATGACTAAAGGAAATCCGTTAAAATTGATACTTTCTTTTTCAGTTCCGATGCTGATCGGAAATATCTTTCAACAGGTGTATAACTTCGTTGACGCAGCGATTGTCGGTAAGTTTGTGGGTGCCGAATCTCTTGCGGCGGTAGGTTCGACAGGTACGATTGTCGGAGTTATGATTTGTCTTATGATGGGACTTACGAGCGGTGCGGGAATTATTATAGCGCAGTTGTTTCGGTTCAAGGATTTTAGACTGAACTGAGAAAAACAGTTACGGGACTTATTTACATAGTGGGAATTTTGGCGGTGGTTACGTCAGTTGCCGGAGTTGTGTTTTCACGGCCGATTTTATCGTTTCTGAACACACCCGATAATGTAATTGATGAGGCGGTTGCATACATAAACGTAATATTCGCATTCACAATCGGTACGGCTATGTATAACGCGTCAAGCGCAATACTCAGAAGTCTTGGCGACAGCCGTACACCGCTTTACGCACTTATACTTTCTTCTGTATTAAATGTAGTTTTCGACTTGTTGTTCGTTGTTGTGTTTAAAACAGGTGTTGTCGGTGCGGCGGTTGCAACCGTTATCGCACAGATTATCAGTGCGATTTATTGTATTATACATATGATAAGGCACCGCAGACAGCTTAATCTTGAGGGCATAAACTTCCAAACAACAAAACGTGCAATCAAGCGGATTTTCCAAACAGGAATACCGTCGGCACTTGAAAGCTGTCTGATTTCACTCGGCACAATGAGCGTGCAACGTCTTGTAAACTCATTCGGTGCAATGACTATGGCAGGCTATACCGCCGCCGTAAAAATCGACTCAATCGCAATCGCACCGATTGTATCGGTCGGCTCGGCATTGTCGGTTTTCTCGGGTCAAAACATCGGTGCAAATCAGATGGACAGAATAAAAAAGGGGATGTATCAAACACTTGCGTCACTTATCGGTATATGTATAGTGATTGCTGCCGGAATTGTATTGTTCCGTAATCAGTTACTTGGCTTGTTCCTTGACAAAGCACAAGCCGCAGAGGCTATCGCAATAGGAAGCAAGTACCTTACTATCGTATGTGTTGCGTATATAGTTGCGGCGGTTATGAGAACATATTTAAACGTTCTTCGCGGTGCGGGTGACGTTAATACCTCCGCAGTCGCAGGTATACTTGAACTTATCGGAAGAATTATTTTCGCATATATACTTGTTCGCCCACTCGGCTCAACAGGTATTTGGATTGCTACTCCGCTCGCCTGGGCAATGGGTGCGTCAGTACCCGTTATCCGATACTATTCGGGTAAGTGGATTAATAAAAAGTTGGTATAGTACAAAGCCTGTCGACAAAATGTCGACAGGCTCTTTTTAATTTTTTATCAACCTTATTGTCGCAACAGTCATATCGTCGATTACTGCGTCACGGCTTTTTTTGACTGCGTTTTCAATTACGGATTGTGACATTTCGTCCATAGTGTCAAACGGCATTTTTATTTCTTTTTTCAGCCAATCGGTACGCACTGTACCAAAACCGGCCTCACTTATTCCGTCTGACATCATTATTATTATATCGCCGTCATCAAGGCGTTTGGCTTGTCCCTGTACCTTTATATCAGGCAGCATACCGACAGGCAACGATACAGAAAACACCGTTTCAACATTCGGACCGTGAAGTACAATACTCTCCGAACCGCCGATTTTGAAAAACTCACATATACCTGTCATAAGGTCTATACATAGCAGGTCCACGGTAGAAAAACACTCATAGTCAAGTTTTAAACAGAGTGCCGAATTTATCATATCAATAGACGTTTTCACGCCAAACCCCGACTGCAAAAATTCTCTCAACAATTTCAGTGTTATATGGCTCTCAAACATTGCCCTTTTACCGCTGCCCATACCGTCCGACAAAATCACATACTGTTTATAATCCTCCGTCACGAACGTATCTATACTGTCACCCGACACTTCGCTGAAATCTCGGCTTATTTGTCTTATCGCAATATCTGCGGTAAATTTTGCGCGTGACACAAATTTCATAAGTCCGTTTGTGCTATCACACTCATAGCCCATAGGCGTTTCAACAACGCTTTCAAGCACGTTTTCAATCTTCCCTACTTCCGTACCCTTAGACGTTCCGAGATATACCTCCATTTTTCCGTGACTGCTTTCAATAACGCTTATTTCAAATGCCATAATTCCGACTTTGTCAAGCTCGGCAATAAGTGTTTCCTCCAAATCCTCTCTGAACGTAAAGCCGGAACATATATTTTCCGCCATTGTGTCCATAAGGCTTGACATTTCTTTATACTGTCTTGCAACCAAGTCACGGCTTGTAACCGCCTCACCCGTCCGTACAAGGTTTTTCTTATACAGTTCATAGACGTGATTAAACTCCACAACGAACAAATCAGGTCGTAAGCATTTATCCTTAAAGCTGTTCGGTACTGATGTAAACTCCAATATCCCCCTTGTTTCAATCGTATCAAGCAACAGCATTATACTGCGGTATGTGCGTGTAAAGTCGGACTGCCAGCATTTAACCGCATTCGGACACCCCTCGCACACTCTGTCCGCAACCTCATCAAAAAGCGTAGCAACATCTTTATTATATGATTTCAGTCTTTTCTCCGAAGCATTTGAAAAACACTCCTCCAAACTCTTAAATGCCTTTGCCGATTTTTCAAGCTGCATAGACAAATACTCTTTAACTCTCACGTCCGCACTCACCGTTTCAAGCTTTAACGACCTTGCAAAAAAAGATTTATATACCCTTGAACTTTATTCGGTGTCAGTACAAAAAGCACCGCCCCTATCGCTGTTTCGATAATCGTCACAGGCAAAGACGATGCACTTCCCGCATACAAAAGTGTCACCGCACTGCCGCCCAAGAATCCCAACGCAACTCCGAAACGTCCGAACGATTTCAGCAAATTTCCGAACAATGCACTTATACCGAAAATACCCATAGTCACAACCGCCGACGGTGACGACATTGCCGACATAAACCCTATACAAAGTCCCCCGCTGCCCGCCGCCGCAATACCGCCGTGAAGTGCAATGCAAAGTACCGCATATACGGAAACTATATTGGCAAGACTGATATTATACGGAAACACAATTCCCGAAAGTCCCGTTATAAAAACACCCACGCTTACAGAAATACTGATAAGCTCGTCCTGTGCGGTCTGCGTGCGTTTTTTGCGGTTTGCAATCAATCCGTGTGCTTTTTTGAATATTATATACATCAGTGAGGTGACTATCGACTCAACAAAAAGCATAAGTATATCGTATGCTCCTACATATGTATATATAAGAAAAACAAATCCGCCGACCATAACCGCACCGCCCACGCACGCCGCGTCAAGCACAAGATTTTCCTTATTTCTGAAACGTGTATATATCCAAAACAACAGTGCCGCAACAAGATATTTTGTAAGCACCGCACTGCCTGCCGACGTCATAAGTGCAATCGAAAGCACAGTTATACCAAGATACGCAATACTTTTATCAAAGCAAGAAGCAAAAAAAGCCACTCCGAACGGAAAAAGTCCCAAAACAGACGCTCGTCCTGCCAAAAGCAATAGCATACTCATTCCCACATCTCTCACAGACGGTGCTCGGAGCATTTCTGTATTCCGTTGTCTTTTTACCGCTGGCTGACTCATTTTTAATTCCTCCTACAAGTGCAATATAGGTTATTATACCACTTACTTATGGATAAATATGTAAAATCCTGTTGTCGATATATAAAAATATTTCGACATCATTTTTTGACAAATTGCGTTTGCATATGATATACTACATACATACTTTTTATATTGAGAGGATTAGATTATGAAAAAAATTTTGATTTTTTCCGATACTCACGGCGATATTAACCGCTGTTTAGATATAATCGAAAAAGCCGACAGTGTAAGTGCGATTTTCCACGCAGGCGATTACACAGGTGACGCGGAAGATTTGGAATCGATATACCCAAACATACCTATATATTATGTAAAAGGCAACAACGACTACTTTTCAAAAGCGCCGTCACATCTACTTGTTACAATCGACGGTGTTAAAATATTTATTACTCACGGTCACGAACAGAATGTAAAATACGAATATGAATTTATGACTCTCCGCAAGGCTGCCGAAAAATATGATCCCGATTTAATAATATTCGGTCACACGCACATTCCTTATACCGATTACAAAGGCAAAGCCACACTTTTAAACCCGGGAAGTATACGTTATACAGGCACATATGCAGAGGCTGAAATCGAAAACGGTAAACTAAAAACAAAAATCATAGAAGTTTGATATACAAATTATACAAAAATGTCACGTTATTTTATATATCCCCGTTATGCGTGACATTATAAATGAATTATTTGTAAAAATGTCACGTCTTGTCACGCAATATGACAATTTTAAACGATTTATACCTTTTTAATATAGAAGATTTATCCTTTATATTGCAATTTTTACAGTAATAATTTATACTATTATTGAACTTAATTGAGTTCATTAAACGAGAAAAGACGGTGCATTCCCCAATGTGCACCGTCTTTTTTATTATAGATTTTTTGTTACCTCTTTTAAATATTCCGCAAATTCATCTTTCAAATCATCTCTTGAAAGTGCAAAATCTACTGTTGCCTGTAAAAATCCCTGTTTACTTCCTATATCATATCTTCTGCCCTCAAAGTCATATGCGTACATATCTTCATTCTTTGCAAGCATTACAAGTGCGTCGGTAAGCTGTATTTCGCCGCCTGCACCCTTAGGTGTTTTTTCAAGACAATCGAATATAGCAGGTGTGATTACATATCTGCCGAGTACCGCAACGTCTGACGGTGCGTCCTCTTTTTTCGGCTTTTCGACCATTCCTTTCAGCTTATACATTCTGCCTTCAACATTATCGCAGTCCACAATACCGTACTTTGAAACTTGATCCATTCCGACCTTTTGCACTCCAAGCACTGTCGCATTATATTTGTCAAACTGTTCGATAAGCTGACTCAAACACGGCTTTTCCGCCACAACCACATCATCGCCGAGCATTACCGCAAAAGGCTCGTTTCCGACAAAGCTTTTCGCACAAAGTACAGCGTGTCCAAGACCTTTCTGTTCCTTTTGACGTACAAACTGAACGTTTATTTTATCCGACACTTCACGAACAGCATTAAGCATTTCCTGCTTGCCGTCACGTTCAAGTATCGTTTCAAGCTCATATGCCTTATCAAAATGATTTACAAGTGCGTCCTTACCACGTGATGTAATTATAAGCAAATCCTCAATGCCCGATGCGATTGCCTCCTCAACAATATACTGAATTGTCGGCTTATCGACTATCGGCAGCATTTCTTTCGGCACTGCCTTAGTCGCCGGAAGAAATCTTGTTCCGAACCCTGCCGCCGGTATTACCGCTTTTGTTACTTTCATATTTTCTCCTCCCTCAATTTCTAATTTTATAACTATCTATTATTATACCACATATTTTCCATAATTGCGATATAAAAATCAGTTAATTTATTTCAAATTTCAACACTTGATATTGTTTCAAATCTGCGGTATAATATTTTTATATATAATTACAGATTAAGGAGAAAAACAGAATGTTTATAAAAGATATATTTGCTCAAAAAAAGCCGGTGCTTTCATTTGAAGTATTTCCGCCGAAAAAGGACAGCGGACTTGACAATGTAATTTCAGCAGTTGACGAGCTTTCAAAAATGCCTATTGACTATATGAGCGTTACATACGGCGCAGGTGGCAGCAATTCAAAAAAATACCGCATACATCGCCTCACATTTAAAGAATAATCTTTCTATTCCGTCACTTGCACATCTTACTTGCGTTGCAAACTCAAAGGACGATATTAAGGTAAAATTACAGGAATATAAAGACCTTGGAATTGAAAATATCCTTGCACTTCGCGGTGACAAGCCGAAAGATTATGACGGTGAAATATTCCCGGGTTATCACTATGCAAACGAACTTGTAGAGGCAATCAAAGATTTCGGAGATTTTTGCGTCGGCGGTGCTTGTTACCCTGAGTGTCACCCTGATTCTCCGAGCCTTGACGCCGATATTGAGAATTTAAAAGTAAAAGTTGACGCAGGTGTTGATTTTCTTGTTACTCAAATGTTTTTTGACAACAACGAATTTTACAAATTCCGCGACAAACTTGCAAAGAAAGGTATAAACAAACCTATCACAGCCGGAATAATGCCTCTTACAAATGCAGGTCAAATACAGCGTATGGCAATTCTTTCAGGCGGTGCGTCTATGCCGTCAAAATTCTTGCGTATGATTTCAAAATACCAAGACAATCCGGAGGCTTTAAAACAAGCAGGTATTGCGTATGCGGTTGATCAAATTATCGACCTGCTTTCAAACGACATTGACGGTATTCATCTTTACACAATGAACAAGCCCGAAACCGCACAGAAAATCGTAAATGTTATAAACAACCTATTTGTATAATTCGCATTTTGCAAGGAGAACTTATGAACGGAAAACTATATTTATGTGCCACACCGATAGGCAATCTCGGTGATGTGTCCGCGCGTTGTCTTGGGGCATTTAACAATGCCGATTTAATTGCCGCAGAAGATACAAGACGTACGCTTCAGCTTTTAAATCACTTTGAAATATCAAAGCCACTGACAAGCTACCACGAACACAACAAGCACGAAAAAGGCGAATACATTATATCACTTTTAAAGAACGGCAAAAACATTGTACTTGTATCGGACGCAGGTACTCCGGCAATTTCAGATCCCGGTGAGGACTTGGTTAAGCTATGTATTGAAAACGACATTGACGTTACCTCAATCCCCGGACCTGTCGCAGGTATAAACGCACTGATACTGTCGGGACTTCCGACAAGACGATTTGCATTTGAGGGATTTCTTTCGGTGAACAAGCGTCACAGAAAAGAACATCTTGAACTTGTGAAAAACGACACTCACACACTCATTTTTTACGAGGCACCGCACAAATTAAAAAACACACTTCCGATATGCAAAAGACATTCGGCGGTGACAGAAAAATCGCTCTTGTGCGTGAGCTTACAAAAATTCACGAAGAAGTGAAAAGATGTACAATCGACGAGGCAATCGCATATTATTCCGAAAATAATCCGCGAGGTGAATATGTACTTGTAGTCGAGGGTGCAAAAGAAGTCGAAGAAACGGAAGAAAACGAATGGGAAAACATTTCAATTAAAGAACACGTTGACAAATACATTGCGGAAGGTCTGACTTCAAAAGACGCAATAAAAAAGCCGCCGCAGACAGAAATCTTCCGAAACGTGACGTATACAACGAATATCACAGAGGTGAATAACGTGAAAAAGAGAACATTATTTTTAATAGGCACTGCCGCCGCGGCAGGCATATACAGTGCAATAACAGGCAAAGGTTTATTCAACAAACCACGCTTTAAAGAACAGCACGAACGCGTTGCAAACTACGTTGAAACTCACTATCCGAACGCGGTTTACACTCCTATCGAAATGACCGCAAACGGTTGGGTAACGGTCATAAGACGTATTGCAAGACCGAACATAATCCTTTACATCACCCGTGACGGAAACGGCAATTATGTCTTTACCGAATCGGAAGTCCGAAATACGTAACCAAAAACAACGCTTTGGCATAGTATAAACCATAAACAAATTAAAGGAGGTTTTTACTATGTTTTTCGGCGGAGGATGTAATAACAATTCAGACAGTTGGATATGGATTGTGGTAATAGTGGCACTTGTTATACTTTGCTGTGACGGTAATATTTTCGGCGGAAGCAATAACAACTGCTGTTGCTGTTGCGATCCATGCTGCGACCCTTGCTGTGACAATCACAAAAACGATTGCTGCTAAAATCTACTGTACTTAAAGGTGCCGGCATATCGGCACCTTTTTTAGTGCAAAATAAATTTTACAAAAAATTAATAAAAAACAGTAGTAATCCTTACGTTTTTGTGATATAATATACGTTAATAATGCGATAATTCCATTCTTTGGGATTACACAGACCGATATTATTTATGAGGAGAAAAATAAATGAGTATATTCGACAAAATATTCGGCACATATTCTGACAGAGAACTAAAGAGAATACGTCCTATCGCAGACAAAGTTATGGCACTTGAGGACGATATGGCAAAACTTTCAGATGCAGAATTAAAAGCCAAGACACCTGAGTTTAAGGAAAGACTTAAAAACGGCGAAACACTTGATGATCTTCTTCCTGAGGCATTTGCAGTAATGCGTGAGGCAAGCTGGCGTGTACTTGGAATGAAACACTTCTATGTACAGGTTATCGGTGGTATTATTCTTCATCAAGGACGTATCGCAGAAATGAAAACAGGTGAAGGTAAAACTCTTGTTTCTACACTTCCTGCATATTTGAACGCTTTAACCGGTGACGGTGTACATATTGTCACCGTAAACGATTATCTTGCTAAGCGTGACAGTGAGTGGATGGGAAAAGTTTACCGTTATCTTGGTATGAGTGTCGGACTTATTATTCACGAGCTTGACAACGGTGAAAGACGTGAGGCATATGCCGCTGACATTACTTACGGTACAAATAACGAACTTGGTTTCGACTATCTTCGTGACAACATGGTTGTTCATAAAGAAGAAATGGTACAGCGTGGTCATAATTATGCAGTAGTCGATGAAGTTGACTCAATTCTTATAGATGAGGCGAGAACTCCGCTTATCATTTCCGGTATGGGCGAGGACGCAAATGACCTTTACAGAGTTGCCGATATGTTCGTTAAACGTCTTAAAAAGGTTGTCGTTACAGAACACGACGACAAACAGCTTGACGAAGATGTAGACGCAGATTATATCGTTGACGAAAAAGCAAAAACAGCTATGCTTACCGAACAGGGTATTAAAAAAGCTGAACAAGGTTTCGGTATCGAAAACCTTTCCGACCCTGAAAATATGAAACTTCAACACCACATCAACCAAGCCTTGCAGGCTAACGGTGTTATGCACCGCGACCAACAGTATGTTGTTCAGGACGGCGAGGTTATGATTGTTGATGAATTTACAGGACGTATCATGCCGGGCAGACGTTACAGTGACGGTTTGCACCAAGCTATCGAAGCCAAGGAAGGCGTTAAAATCGAAAACGAGTCAAAGACTCTTGCAACAATCACATTCCAAAACTTCTTCCGTCTTTACAACAAGCTTTCGGGTATGACAGGTACAGCTCTTACTGAAGAAGAAGAATTTCAACATATATATAAGCTTGACGTTGTTGCCGTTCCTACAAATAAGCCGGTAATCCGTAAGGATTTACATGACGTTGTATTCAAAACAGAAAAAGGCAAGTTTATGGCGGTTATCAAGCAAATTCAAGAATGTAACGCAAAGGGACAGCCTGTACTTGTAGGTACCGTAAACGTAGACAAGTCGGAAATACTTTCGGCACTTCTAAAGCGTGCAGGAATTAAACACGAAGTCCTAAATGCGAAGTATCACGCAAAAGAGGCTGAAATCGTTGCACAGGCAGGTAAAAAAGGTGCTGTAACAATCGCAACAAACATGGCGGGTCGTGGTACTGACATTAACCTTGGCGGTAATGCAGAATATATGGCTAAACATGAAATGGCACGTCAAGGATTTACAGATGAGCTTATCGCAGAGGCAACAGGTTTCGGTGATACAGATGATGAAGATATTATCAATGCAAGAAAAGTATTTACCGAACTTAACGACAAATTCAAAGCACAAATCAAGCCGGAACAAGACGAAGTTCGCGAGCTTGGCGGTTTGTATATTATAGGTACTGAACGTCACGAATCAAGACGTATCGACAATCAGCTTAGAGGTCGTGCAGGTCGTCAGGGTGACCCCGGTGTATCTCAATTCTTCCTTTCACTTGATGATGATCTTATGAGAATTTTTGGCAGTGACAAGGTTAAGTCTATGGTTGACGCACTTGGTCTTGAAGAGGATGAGCCTATTCAAGCAAAAATGCTTACAAATGCAATCGAAAATGCACAAAAGAATCTTGAAAGCAGGAACTTTGATTCTCGTAAGCACGTTCTTCAATATGATGAAGTTATGAACGAACAACGTAAGATTATATACGCACAACGTCAAATGGTGCTTGACGGTGAGGATATAAGCGGTACTATCAAGAATATGATGGAATCTGCAATCGACAGTGCACTTGACGATTATATCGGAATTTCAGAAATTCCTGAAGATTGGAACATTCGTGCAATCACAGAATTTGCAAATCAATATCTAAATGCTCAAGGTGAATTTAAAATCCCTGAGGAAGATATGGAAACTATCACAAAAGCAGACGTTAAGGATATGCTTATGGAGCTTGGCAACAAGCGTTACGAATCACAAGAAGAAGTATTCGGCGAGAATATGCGTGAGCTTGAAAGAGTGCTTATGCTTAGAGTTGTCGATACTCTTTGGATGGATCATCTTGACGAAATGGAACACGTTAAACGTGAAATCGGTCTTAGAGCATACGGTCAGCATGACCCTGTTCTTGAATACAGAAATGTCGGCAGTGAGCTTTACGAAAATATGCTTGACAGCATAAAGAAAGATACTGTAAGATACGTACTTTCAGCTATGCCGAGAGTTAAGATTGAACGTGAGCAAGTCGCTAAACCGCTTGATACAGGCGGTGACGGTTCTCTCGGAAACACACCTAAACGTGCAAAGAAAGAACCCGGCAGAAACGACCCTTGCCCATGCGGCAGCGGTAAGAAATACAAGAACTGCTGCGGTAAGAACAAATAATCTAAACGAACCCTACGGTTTTTTTACACGCTGACAGACGTCAAGAAATTAGTTCGGATTTTGTGAAAATGAACTCGTCGGCGTACGTGGGTACGTTAGAGTTTATTTTCACAAAAAGTGCACAGGCAAGCCGTATATCGAAGATAGGCTTGCCTGTTATTTGTTACAGCTATAAATTAAATTTTAAAATATATAAATAATATTTTGCACGTTCCGGACAATTTGTCGACAATCTGAGGGTATTGCAAAATGCAATACCCTTTTTTACACGAAATTTTTACGAAAGGATATAAATAATGAACGTAAGAGAATTACTCGGCAAGAGAATGCTGTTTTTTGACGGCGGTATGGGTTCAATGCTGCAAAAAAACGGTATGGGTGCGGGTGAAATTCCCGAACTTTTAAACCTTACAAATGCCGCTTTAATAGAAAAAATACATACCGAATATCTTGAAGCGGGTGCAAATATCATAACCACAAATACCTTCGGTGCAAACCCGTTAAAATCAGAAGAAATCGGCGAAAGCCTTGATATGATTATCGCCGCCGCAATAGGCATTGCAAGAAAGGCGGTAAACAGTTTTCAATCAGAGGAAAATCCGCGATTTGTTGCATTCGACATCGGTCCTTGCGGTAAATTGTTAGAGCCTTTGGGCGACCTTTCTTTTGATGATTGCTATGACGCATTTGCGAAAATCGCAAAAACTGCCGAAAAATGCGGTGCCGACCTTGTTATAATAGAAACAATGTCTGACACTCTTGAGGCAAAAGCCGCCGTACTTGCAGTAAAGGAAAACACTTCACTCCCTATTTTCTGTACAATGACGTTTGACGAAAGCTATAAAACGCTTACGGGCGGTGACGTCAAGGTTATGTCGGCGATTATGGAAGGACTTGGTGTTGATTGTGTCGGTATAAACTGTGGTCTTGGTCCTGCTCAAATCGGTGAAATGATGACTGACCTTGCCGAAATTTCTTCAATTCCTATAATGGCACAGCCAAACGCAGGTTTGCCGCAAATCGAAAACGGCAAAACAGTTTACAATGTATTACCGAAACAATTTGCAGACGAATGTGAACATATGGCAAAGCTTGGTGCATCTGTTCTTGGCGGTTGTTGCGGTACAACACCTGACCATATAAGAAGTCTTGTCGAAAAATGCAAGAACTACAAACCGATAGTCGAAGAAAAAAACATCACTGTTGTTGCGTCATATTCAAAAACGGTTGTACTCGGAAAAGGTCCTGTAATTGTCGGTGAACGTATCAATCCGACAGGTAAGAAAAAGTTTAAAGAAGCACTTAGAAACGGTGACATAGACTATATTCTAAACGAGGCGTTTGCACAACGTGACGCAGGTGCGCACATACTTGACGTAAACGTCGGACTGCCGGAAATTGACGAATGTTCGACAATGGAAAAAGCGGTTAAGGCAATCAGTGCCGCTGTAAATCTTCCTTTACAGATAGACAGCTCCGACCCTGTAACAACCGAACGTGCATTGCGTATTTACAACGGTAAACCTATGGTAAACTCCGTAAACGGCAAGGAAGAAAGCATAAAAGCAATTATGCCGATAGTTCAAAAATACGGCGGTGTACTTGTCGGACTTTGTCTTGACGAGGAAGGTATCCCTCCTACTGCCGAACAAAGATTTGAAATTGCAAAAAAATCCGTGACAGAGCGTCAGAATACGGCATAAAGCCGAAAAACCTTGTAATGGACGCACTTACTCTTACAATTTCGGCACAGCAAAAAGAGTCTGCCGAAACAATCAAAGCATTGAAAATGATAAAGGACCAACTTGGTATTTGTACAACGCTTGGCGTATCTAACATATCATTCGGACTTCCGCGCCGAGAAATAGTCAACGGAACATTTTTCGCATTGGCACTTAACAATGGTCTTGACGCTTGTATTATCAACCCGTGTGCCGATTCAATGATTAACACCTATCGTGCATTTATGGCACTTTCGTGCTATGACGCGGATTGTCAGGAATATGTAAGCAAATATGCGGGTACAAAATCACAGACAACCGTAACAAAAGAAAATCAGTCGGAAGAAAAAGCTGAAAATGTCAATCCGCTTTTCGATATAATCATAAAAGGTCTTAAAGACCAGTCGTTTGACGAAACAGTTCGTCAGCTTGAAACTACCGATCCGATGGACATTATCAACAACATACTTGTTGAAGCGCTTAACGTTGTCGGTCGTGAGTTTGAAAAAGGTACAATGTTCCTACCTCAGCTTATGATGAGTGCGGAAACCGTCAAAAATTCATTTGACGCAATCAAGGCTCACATTGACCAAAGCGGCGAAGCACAGGAAAGCAAAGGTAAAATCTTGGTTGCAACGGTTAAAGGCGATATTCACGACATCGGCAAAAACATCGTAAAGGTACTTTTGGAGAACTACGGTTATGATGTTTATGATTTAGGCAAGGACGTACCGCCCGAACTTATTGTCGAAACATTAAAAGAAAACGATATTCACATATGCGGACTTTCCGCACTTATGACTACAACAGTAGTAAGTATGGAAGATACAATCAAAGCAATTCGTGCGGCAGGACTTGATACAAAAGTATGGGTCGGAGGTGCGGTGCTTACACAGGAATATGCCGATATGATAGGTGCGGACAAATACTGCAAAGACGCACTTTCTTCGGTAACTTACGCAAACGAATTTTTCGGAAATTAATAAAAATTGAGAGTCCGGCGACAAATTAATCTAAGCAGATAAATCAAATGTCGATTTATCTGCTTTATTTTTTACAATAATGACAGATTTGAATTGACAAAAAGCAAAAAGAATGTTATAATCAATTCATAGTGAACAAATAGGAAAATAGGAGTATAAAATTACGGTATGGAAAATCAATTTGAACGAACGGAACTTCTTTTAGGAAAAGATGCCATACAGAAACTGAAAAATGCACACGTTGCGGTTTTCGGTGTAGGCGGTGTAGGCGGTTTTGTTGTCGAGGCGCTCGTTAGGAGCGGTGTAGGCGAAATAGACGTTATAGACAAAGACACAGTTTCGCTTTCAAACATAAATCGACAGATAATCGCACTTCACAGTACTGTCGGAACAACCTAAAGTCGAAGTTATAAAAAACCGTGCATTGGATATAAATCCAAATGTAAAAATAAACGCGTTTGAAACATTCTTCTTGCCCGATACGGCAGATATGTTTGATTTTTCAAAATATAATTACGTTGTTGACGCAATAGACACCGTAAAAGGTAAAATTGAAATAATACTTCGTGCCGAAAAAGCCGGAGTAAAAATTATCAGCTCTATGGGTGCGGGAAACAAGCTTGATCCGACAACTTTTTGAAGTTTCGGACATTTACAAAACGTCCGTATGTCCTTTGGCGCGCGTTATGCGCCGCGAGCTTAAGGCAAGAGGTATAAAAAAATTAAAGGTAGTTTATTCAAAAGAAGAGGCTATCAAAATTCCGTCACCGGACGGCGAAAGACCTGTTCCGGGAAGTATTGCGTTTGTACCGTCAGTTGCGGGATTGATTATAGCCGGAGAAATAATTAAAGATTTGGTTAAGGAGGAATAACATTGAAAATTTCAACTAAAGGCAGATATGCCGTAAGGCTTATGCTTGACGTTGCAATTCACGGTATGGATAAAAACGTTTCTATGCGTGATGTTGCAGAACGTCAAAATATATCAATAAAATATCTTGAACAAATTGTGAGTATCCTTACCCGTGTGGGATACTTAAAGAGTGTGCGTGGTGCCCAAGGGGGTTACCGACTCACAAAAGCACCGTCAGAATACACAATCGGAGATATTTTGCGTACAACGGAGGGAACACTTTCACCTGTATCGTGTCTTGAAGATGAAGAAAATACTTGTCCGCGAGTTTCTGTGTGTCCGACAATAAAGCTTTGGAAAGGGCTTTATGATGTTATCAATAAATATGTTGACAGCATTACTCTTGAAGATTTGGTAAACGAAAGTATTGCAATCAATTCACCTGATTTTTGTATATAAAAATAATGGACGGCTATGGTTCGTCCGCTGCGAATACAGTGTGTAGGGGCGATCATTGGTCGCCCTTTTTTAATTTCCAGTATTGTGCCACCCCTCAGTCAACTTCGTTGACAGCTCCCCTCAAGGGGAGCCTTTTTTACCTCTCCT
>ENA-OPYX01000032-OPYX01000032.1-human-gut-metagenome-genome-assembly--contig:-NODE-32-length-69699-cov-6.954824_pt1 | contig 69699 bp, 60 predicted proteins | sample MGYA00242639_ERZ504486 | MGnify/ENA primary metagenome ERZ504486 (study PRJEB26092, sample SAMD00036296) | human gut metagenome | host: Homo sapiens | study: EMG produced TPA metagenomics assembly of... | reverse complement strand
CAGTGGCTTTTACGATTTAGCCACAGCCTATCAGTCTGTGCACGTCAACTATTGAAAGCGCCGTATACCGAACGGTACGTACGGTGCTGTGAGAGGACGGCGGTTAGTCACCGCCTCCTACTCGATTCGTGGGCATAATTCTAACAGTATCTAAACTGTTTCGCTATGCGCCTGAAGGAGAGTACATGTGCGCCACCGGTGTCCGGGGCGCGCGTACCTTACGTTGTGGTGAAAATGATTATAAGGTCGTATTGCACAGGTTTCCCGGTGCTCACTTGGGACCCACCATATTAGCCACAACTGAAAAAAGTAAGAAAAATCTAAAAAATATTATTGACATCTAAGTAACGTTAGAGTATACTAACACCCGTAAGAGGTACCAAATGATGTTTTTTATCATTAAAGACGTGAAGAAAAGACGTGAAAAGAGGTAAATATGATGCCATTATCAATGAGTGGTGCTGGGGAGGCACAGATAATCAAGAAAATCGGCGGAAAGGAAGAGGTGAGATCTTTCCTTGAGAAGCTGGGCTTTGTAGTAGGCACAGAGGTGACTGTCATCTCAGAGATAGCCGGCAATATGATAGTCAATGTAAAGGGCGCCAGAGTAGCAATCGGCAAGGACATGGCAAATAAGATCATGGTCTGATATAACAATGTAACAGGCATGGATATAGCATGTATAACACATATAATACATATAATACATACAACACATGCAGCAATGTGCTGTATAAGCTGTAATCATTTAAGATTTAAACGACTTTGTATATGATATTATGCAAACGTTTATATAAATTTTTTAAACAACGATAAAATTAAAAAAGGAGTAGTCAGCATGAAGACATTAAAGCAAGCCAAAGTAGGCGAGACAGTCAAGGTTGTCAAGCTCACAGGCCAGGGCGCAGTCAAGAGACGTATCATGGATATGGGAATTACTAAGGGTGTTGAGATATTTATCCGCAAGGTGGCACCGCTTGGCGATCCGGTAGAGGTGACAGTGAGAGGCTATGAGCTATCACTTCGTAAGGACGATGCCTCTATGATAGAAGTAGAGTAAATTTTTTTGACTATAGGTTAGTAAATACAAACTATAGGCAGAATGAGCAAACAAAAATAAGGAGATTAAAACATGGCAGTAAAAATTGCTCTCGCAGGAAACCCGAACTGCGGAAAAACAACACTGTTCAATGCCTTAACAGGTGCCAATCAGTATGTTGGTAACTGGCCTGGTGTTACAGTTGAGAAAAAAGAGGGAAAGCTTATCGGTCACAAGGATGTAGACCTGGTGGATTTACCGGGTATCTACTCACTTTCTCCATATACTCTCGAGGAGGTTGTTGCAAGAAATTACCTTATCGGAGAGCAGCCTGATGCGATTATCAATATTGTGGACGGAACCAATATCGAGCGTAATCTGTATCTGACAACACAGATTATCGAGCTTGGCATTCCGGTGCTTATGGCTGTCAATATGATGGACATTGTAAGGAAAAACGGAGACAAAATCAATATCAAGGCACTTGGAGAGAAGCTCGGCTGTGAGGTTGTTGAGATTTCAGCTTTAAAGAAGACAGGAATCAAGGAGACCGCAGAGAAGGCAATCCAGATTGCAAAGTCAGGTAAATCCGTTCAGAGGGTACATCACTTCGCAGATGATGTGGAGAGCACAATCGCAGGCATCGAGGATAAGCTTGGTCTTGCAGTAGCAGAGAACCAGAAGAGATTCTTTGCCATAAAGCTTTTAGAGCGTGACTCAAAGATTTCTGAGGTATTAAAGAGTGCTCCAAACGTAGACGCAGAGATTAAAGCTCTCGAGGACAAATACGATGATGATACAGAGAGTATCATCACAAACGAGAGATATCAGTACATATCTTCAATCATCGGCTCATGTGTAAAGAAGGCACGCGCCGGAAAAGAGACAGTATCAGACAAAATTGATAAGATTGTTACAAACAGATTTTTGGCACTGCCTATTTTCGCACTCATCATGTGGGCTGTATATTATGTTGCAGTATCATCACTTGGTGGAATTGTAACAGACTGGACAAACGACACACTCTTTGGTGAGTGGATTCAGCCGGCAGTACAGACATTTATGGAAAATGTAGGCTGCTCTGAATGGCTCGTATCACTTGTAGTTGACGGTATCATCGGAGGTCTTGGTGCACCTATCGGATTTGCACCACAGATGGCTATCGTATTCTTATTCCTCTCAATCCTTGAGGACTGCGGATACATGGCACGAGTAGCCTTCATCATGGACAGAATCTTCCGTAGATTGGTCTTTCAGGAAAGTCCTTCATCCCATTCCTCATCGGATCAGGATGTGGTGTACCCGGAATCATGGCAACACGTACTATCGAGAACGAAAAAGACCGTCGTATGACAATGATGACAGTAACAAATATCCCATGTGGAGCAAAGCTTCCTGTTATCGCACTTATCGCAGGCTTTATCATGGGTGACGGCTGCTGGTGGATGGCACCTCTTATGTACTTTGCAGGAATCGGCCTCACAATCATATACTGTATCATTTTAAAGAAAACAAGAGCATTTGCAGGAGAGCCTGCACCGTTCGTAATGGAGCTCCCACAGTATCATGTCCCTTCAGTAAAGGGTGTGCTGTTACACGTATGGGAGAGAGTATGGGCATTCCTTAAGAAGGCCGGAACAATCCTCTTCCTCTGCTGTGCAGTTATGTGGTTCCTTTCAAGCTTCGGCATTCAGGATGGCGCATTCGGACTTGTTGACACAGAAAACAGCTTACTCGCAGTAATCGGATCTGCAATCGCGGTTATCTTTGCACCACTTGGATTCGATACATGGCAGGCAGTTGCATCATCACTCTCAGGCTTTGTAGCAAAAGAGGGTATCGTTTCAACAATGGGTGTGCTCTCAGGACTTGGAGAGGTAGAGGAGTATGCAGTAAGCATGCATGATCAGTTTGCAGCATTCTTCCCAACAACAATGGTAGCAGTATCATTCTTACTGTTCAACCTGTTTGACTCACCATGTCTTGCAGCTATCTCAACAACCGCAAAAGAGCTTAACAACCGTAAGTTCTTCTGGTTTACAATCATATTCCAGAATGTATCAGCTTACTGTGTAACACTTATGTTCTACCAGATTGTGGGACTTTGTATAGGTGAGGTAGCCTTCAACTTCTGGACAGTAGTTGCATTTGTACTCCTTGCAGGTGTATTATACTTATTGTTCAGAAAAGACCCTAATAAGGCAACAGTAAAGAGCACTTCATTTGCGGCATCAAACGTGTAATAGATGTTTAAATGAGAATCAATTTGGAATTTAACACAGCAGACCTCATAGCAGTCATAGTTCTTCTATGCCTGCTGGGGCTTGCCGTAAAGATAATAATAGGATTTTTCAAGGAAAAGAAATAACACAGTAGTATAATTAGTAGCATTTGTAGTGAATAGGAGATGATGACATGCTGGCTGATATCATTGTAATTGCAATTCTCGTAGTGATAGTTGCACTTGTAATCAGGACAATAATCAAATCAAAGAAAGCAGGCAAGAGCCTGCAGTGTGGAATGGACTGCAGCCATTGCAAGGGCTGTCATTAATCCACGGCATGGTGTGTATGAAGTACAGGATGGGCATTTCATGGAAAGAACTCATCTGCCGCTTAAGCTGCATCTGCCGGCATCGGTAACGATAGGAGGATGTATGTCGAAAGAAGCAATAGAGCAAAAAGAGGTAATCGTTGGCAAGCTAAAGGACAGCGGATGCAGGATTACAAAGCAGAGACTTATTTTGCTTGATGTAATCCTCGAGGGCGAGTGCGGAAGCTGCAAAGAGATTTATTACCGGGCATCAAAGATAGATCATTCTATCGGGACTGCTACGGTGTATCGGATGATCAATACGCTCGAAGAGATTGGAGCGATTGACCGCAAAAATATGTATAGAGTGCAGGTGTCATAAGCCTGATTTTATAGGAATTGTATAAAAAGAAGAACGGTAATAAGGAAAGCACACTGAGAATTAAAGATTCTTAGTGTGTTTTTTGTTGCAATTAATTGAAAATAAAAAGTGTAAAAATGGCAAAAAAATACTTGACATATAGGTGCAAGTAAGATATATTTAACTCAGGTTAGAGATAACTAACACGAAAGGAGCCAAAATGTGCCAGGAAGTATTTCAGATTGCTATGAGCATGGATTTAAAGAGTGTGGAAATGCAGCTTGCACTCCAGTGTGCCCCGCTAATTACAGGAGCGAGAATTTCAAATATGCTCATGATAGACAGCGCTGATGAGAGTGCCATGAGAGTGATTCTGAGAGCTTCCGGGATATCGCATTTCAGGCTCGCAGCAAGGAATGAGAAAACCGCCTTCCTCTTATTCCGCAGGAGCCTCTTAGAAGCATATCTGAATAATTCAGAGGCTTTGGACATACTAAAGAAAGCGGGATATGAGGATTTTTCATTCGGCAAGATATTACTTAGATTCAAAAAACACTACGAAGCGTATCTGAATGACGAACACAAGCAGTTTCCGCATGAGATGGGGCTTTTGCTTGGATATCCGATAGAGGATGTGAGAGGCTTTATAGAGCATAACGGATGCGGCTGCCTGTATTCAGGATACTGGAAGGTGTACCGCAACGTACCACTCAAAAAGAAGATGTTTGAGGATTTTGAAAAGGCGAAGGAAAGTGTCATACAGCTATTGGCCGAGGATATAGATATGAGGCTGATACTGGAAATATATAAAGAAGAACCGCAGCAGATTGCGGTATAGGAGGATTTAAAATGAGCAAAATCAGTGTAGTTTATTGGTCACAGTCAGGCAATACAGCAGCAATGGCAGAGGCAGTGGCAAAGGGCGTCACAGACGCCGGAAAGGAAGCAGAAATCGTATTCGTAAGCAGTGCTTCAATAGATGAGCTTAAATCAGAGACAGCATTCGCACTCGGATGCCCTGCAATGGGTGCAGAGGTACTTGAGGAGGGCGAGATGGAGCCGTTTGTCACAGAGCTTGAGGGCTGCGTGGCAGGCAAGACAATCGGTCTGTTCGGTTCATACGGATGGGGCGATGGCGAGTGGATGCGCGACTGGGTAGAGCGGATGACAGCAGCCGGAGCTACAGTGGTAGGCGGCGAGGGTGTTATCTGCCAGGATGCACCGGACGATGATGCAAAGACAGCCTGCGAGGAGCTTGGAAAGAAGCTTGCAGCGGTATAAGCAAATCAGAACTATAGCGTGGCCGCGACAACATGAAAGGCCACGAAAAACATATTTTATCTCCGCAAAGTATAAACTTTGCTCCTAGTGTAAATCTGGGCCGGCGAACTTCCCATTCGCCGGCCCGCTCTCTTTTTTCATGATATTTTGCTAATGTCTAATCAGAAAGAATATAATAAAAAATTCGCAGATTATTACAATCTGCGAAATCCAACCTCCCTTATGTATAAAATAAGCATTTTATATAAATATGACCATTTTTCTGACCATTTATGGGATAACTATAGAATTGATTGCGGAGCGCTTAGTCTCCAGATTTGGATGCACATAGCGATTCAATGTAATATTTACATTGGAATGTCCAAGAATCTCACTTACACTCTTAGCGTCAGCCCCACTGCTGATACAGTTTGTGGCAAAGGTGTGGCGTAATGCATGAAAGTGAGTATTCCCGATACCTGCTTCTCTTATATAGATATGAAATCTATTCTGATAAGTGCGGGGATCCATAGGCTGATTTTTCTTTAGAAAATAAGAGTCACCTTTTATTGAAGTGTTATAATAATCTGACAGCTTGTCATATATAAAGTCCGGAATAGGAATCTCACGAAGTGAATTTGAAGTCTTTGGTGAATCTATATATAAAGAAGTCTTTCTCGTGGCTGTGTGGTTATTTTGTGATGAACCGGATGTGTGTACCGTATCTACCGGTAGTCTCTGCACTGTGCGATTGACATGCAGAGTGCGACTAATCATGTCGATATCTTCCCATTTCAGGGCACAAATTTCTCCTAAACGCAGCCCCATAAAAAGGCACAATAAAATACCGAGCTTATAGATATCAAGCTCGGTAAGAAGATACTCGGTTAGCTTTTGCTGGTCTGTTGTATTGATTGTATTTATGTTATTTGAGGATGTGACGGATGAACGTTTTGCCCGGTACGACAGATGAATTTCTACGGTGCCATATGTGGCAGCTCCATATGCAAGGATTGAATTGAATATACAAAGTATGCTCTTTGTAACGCTCTCACCGGCTGTCTCAGGCAGTAGCTTAAGTATTTCATTGTGATTTAACTGATCTATGACACTTTCTCCCCAGTTTGGTTTGATATATTTGTTGTATATAGTAGAATACTTTTGAATGGTAGAGCACTTCCGGCTGGATGCTATACTTTTAAGCCATTTCTCAGCAACTTCTTTTACGGTGATAGCAGACTGCTTTGGGGCTATAGTTTGATTAAGTGAAGCTGCTTTTGCTGAAAGCAGCCTTTCTGTTACTTCCTTATAGCTGTGGCCGTATACCGATTTGCACTTTTTACTGCCGGCTGTGTCTACTATGTAGTAGCGGCCCTCCCAGCGTCCGTCGGCTCTCTTTCTGATGTTGGTTCCTCTTCTTGACATAATGTATGCCTCCTTGTGATTATTTATTTCAATAGAAGAGGAATGAAATACTTAATATTTATCTGTTTTCCATATGTCTTTACCATTTTGGAATGCTCTCAGCTTTGTGAGTTTCTTTTCATATAATGCTTGTAGCCTTGGGATACGCATATAACGTTCGATTAAATCTTTTTTATACAAACTAAAATCCATTTCTGCTTTATCAATATTTACAATATTTCTATCCTTTACATATGATAGAAGCCGTACTTCTTTAGAAATAAAAGAATGTGTCTTTATCTCATCAATACGAATTGAACCAAGATGCTCGTATGGAATATTATAGAACATAGAATTACCGGAATCATATATAGGTGCAAATCCAAGTATTTCTAATGTGTCAGGATTTCTGACTATAGAAATATTATTCATGTGTCTGTCGGTATTTGAAATGAGATAGTCAGTCATTATTTCATAATCCATAAAATAATCAAACTCTTCTTCTTTTATTCCCAAACCAAGACAGACCTTTTTCAATGGATAATAATATGATTCATTTTGCTTAAGCTTGACTGATTGCAATAATTCCCATGCACTGATACATTCCAGATTTTCTGAGCAAAAATCATATGAAAGACATCCAAGTCCTTCAATTCCACCTTCTACTGTTAACAATGTGGGAGTGTATACTGTGAAATTTTCAAATTTTTGTTTTCTATGAAGTTCTGTTGCAAATAGTTCGTTTATACTTTGCTGGTATGATTCTCCATAATTACCTTTAATCATATATCTGCGGCCTGAAGTGTCAATACACCATTTTTTCTGAAGTTCTCCCTGTGAAGCAGCGCAGTTAAATTTTGTTTTCTTCCTTAAATCAAGTAAATTGTCCTTGTTTAGTGTTATTTCACCAAATGTATCTACGAAATCATTTGTAAACAGATTTACATCTTTCCATTCGATATCTTCACCACGAGGTTTAATCCAATAACAATCCGACAAACTTAAGGCCAAATTATCTACCAAAGCACTGTTTGTTGAAGAATATCCAAGTCTTTGCAGGGCAGTCTTAGCTCCGTGCCTCGTCTTAGGAATAGCCCTGTCCTTCCACCAATCATGAAATTTCATATCATTCATCTGTCCACCTATAGGAAAGTGGGCAAGAGCTGCTTCATTTTTTCTGTAATTTCCGAGAGTTCCACCTTCTGTCAGCTCCATCAGGCAAACAGGTATATCTTTATGCATTAAATAGTATTCTTTAGCTATTTTCTTCGCCATATATTAACTCCATATAATATCTTCTGTTTTATCAAGTCTACAGTCACGATTAAATTTATCAACTATTTCATAATAGGATTCAAATAAATCAGCCACATATAATGAAAGATTTTTTTCCTTAACACCATCAAGATCTTCACCTATCTTGATTTTTGTACCTATTGAATCAATTAAATACCCAGCGTCTCTGTTATAATAATAAATCTTACCGTTATTATCTTCAATTTTACACATATTATCATTATCTATCGGTAACTGGTTGGCAATCAATTTTATAATATACGGCGTTGGCGAGCTTTCTCCCTGCTCCCATTTTTGCAATGTACTTATTGGTATATTGAACATCTTTGAAAAACTACGTTGCGAAAGGCCGGTAGTATTTCGTATTTCCTTAATGTTCATAATAACAAACCTCCCATAAAAAATATATCCAATTTGGTTACTCTTTTTGTTATTATACCCAAATCGGATATATAATGTCAATATAATTTAATTTATTTCTGACCACAATTTTGACCATCTAAAACTAAAAAATATATAAAATACATCCCAATATTCCCTTAAAAATGTAAAAAGATACAAAAAAAGATACGATAGTTGACATAAAACGACTTAAGTTTTATTATATATCTAGTGTTTTTTAACAGAGGTGATTTTCGCAGATTGTAATAATCTGCGAAATCCAACCTCCCTTTTAATGTAGTGTTTCACCCGGAGGCAGCAAATGAGCATACATCTTTACAAACACAACGAAGATGCATACAGAGCAGTCGAGACCATGCTGGAGGAAAAGCAGATGGCAGCCGTCATCCATCCGACCGGCACGGGCAAGTCGATGATAGCCTTCAAGCTCGTGGAGCAGCATCCGCACAAGCACTTTCTATGGCTATCGCCAAGTGAGTACATCTACAAGACACAGCTTGAGAACATAGACACACAGTTCTCAAACATAGAATACATGTCGTACAGCAGACTCATGAAGCATGAGGACAGCATAGACACCCTGCACCCTGACTATATAATACTCGATGAGTTCCACCGCTGTGGAGCCGCAGAGTGGGGCAAGAGTGTGAGAAAGCTTCTGGAAGCATATCCGAACGCAAAGCGCCTGGGGCTCTCAGCGACAAACATACGCTATCTGGATAACCAGCGCAATATGGCAGAGGAGCTCTTTGAGGGCAACATAGCCTCAGAGATGACACTCGGAGAAGCAATCGTGAGGGAAATACTTCCGGAGCCTAAATATGTCATAGCCATGTATTCATACAAGAAAGAGCTCGAACAACTGAAAAAACGAATCGAGGGCTTATCAAACCCGGGACTTGTATCGGAAAACGAAAAGCTTCTAGAGCAGCTAAAGCGTGCACTCGAGCAGGCAGACGGCCTCACAGAGGTCTTTGCCAGACAGATGACAAAGCCTGATGGCAAATACATAGTATTCTGCTCGGGCAGAGAGCATATGGATGAGATGAAGGCACAGGCTGCCGACTGGTTTAGCAAGGTGGACAAAAAGCCACACATATACACAGCGTACTACAACGAAGCGTCGACCAGTAAAGCCTTTGCCGAATTCAAAAAGGACACAGGAAACCACTTAAAGCTTCTTTACTGCATAGACATGCTAAACGAGGGCATACATGTGGATGACGTGGACGGAGTAATACTGCTTCGCCCTACGGTGTCGCCAATTATCTATCTGCAGCAGATAGGTAGAGCACTGTCAGCAGGAAACAAAAACCAGCCGGTCATCTTTGACATGGTCAACAATTTCGACAGTCTCTACTGCATAGACTGCCTGAAAAACGAGATGCAGGAAGCCTTTTTACTGTATCCGGACACTCACTCGCCAAGAGAGCACTTTGACGACAGATTCCGCATCATTGACGAGACCAAGGACAGCAGGAATATATTTATGCGTTTACAGGAAAATCTGGGAAGTGCGTGGGACACATACTATGAGGCAGCAAAGCAGTGGTATGAGGAAAATGGAAATCTCAAGATACCAAAGAGCTATGTCACTGGGGCAGGACTCACACTGGGAGCATGGATAAACACCCAGAGGCGTGTGAAGTCAGGCAATATATCCGGAAACCTCACCTGGGAAAAGATACAAAAGCTAAACGATATAGGCATGATATGGGATGTCACGGACTCAAGCTGGCAGGAGGTGCTTGAAGAGCTGAAAAGCTACCGCAATACCTACGGCAATCTGGATGTCAAGGCCAAATACGTATCGCCTACAGGCTTTAGGCTAGGCTCATGGATCAACAACATGCGCTTCAAGGTGAAAAAGTACGGACTAGAGCAGGCACTCACCGATGAGCAGAGAAAAGCGCTCGAGGAGCTTGGCATGATATGGGACCACAACAAGCAGAAGTGGGAAGAGTACTATAGCACAGCCAAGGCCTACTATAAGGAGCATGGAAACCTCGAAGTACCTGCAAAGTATGTCACAGCAGACGGCATACCACTTGGACGGTGGCTATCCAACCAGACCAATAGCCACTCTATGACAGACGAGCAGCTAAAGCGCTTACAGAGCATAGGCTACAGGTCAGAAAGCAAGACCACTATACAGTGGAACAGAAAGTTTGAGCTAGCAAAAACATATTACGAAAAAAACGGCAATCTGGACGTGCCGGTATCATATTCCACAGACGGAGTGAAGCTGGGACGCTGGATATCAAATATCAGATGCAAAAGAAAAAACCCTAACGCCAGCGGCATGGTGCTCGACACAGAGCGCATAGCAAGGCTTGACAGCATAGGGATGAACTGGAAATAGGGTAATCAAAGAAATACAGGGAGACACAGAAAAAATGTACAGAAAGAAAGGAAGAGGCTGGACAAAGCATATAGACTTTATGCTCTTAGATGTCCTGTGTATGCAGATAGCATTCATAGTCTCATACATATGGCGCTTTGGACTTGGCAATCCATACATAGATAAAGACTACAGGATACTGGCAGTAGCATTTCTACTCATAGATTTCTTCGTGGAAATAGTATTCGATGCCTTCAAAAACGTGTTGAAGCGTGGCTGTCTGGATGAATTTCTAGTTACATGTAAGCATGTTGCACTTGTAGAAATATTAACGACCTTCTTCCTGTTTACCACACAGATGGGTGAGATATATTCGCGGGCGTCATATTACATCATGATTCCGGTCTATGTGCTAATAGCGTATATAGGCAGGGTAGTACTAAAGAAAATTATCAAAAAAAGAAGCTTTGCCACATCCAAAAAATCACTCTTAGTCGTAGCACCGGAAAAGCTCCTTCGGGAGACACTTCACGGACTAAAGGAAAAGAGCTTTGGATATACACAGATTGTGGCAGCGGCAATAGATGCTGACATGAAGGGCAAAACAATATGCGAAATACCAATAGTTGCAAATCATGATGGAATAGTGGACTACGCCTGTGAGGAATGGGTTGACGAGGTGCTTATCCCACCGTGTGCGGAGAGCGAATATCCCTACGAAATGGCAGACATATTCCTGGAGATGGGAATAGCTGTTCACAGAGGCATCACCAAAAACAAGGTTATGGCAGGCAGCTTTAATCAGATAGAAAAAATCGGTGACTACACAGTCATCACCGCCAGTATGAATTATGCAAGCACCACACAGCTTCTTGCAAAAAGAGGCATGGACATACTCGGAGGACTGGTCGGATGCATCATCACTTTGATAGTGACGATATTTGTGGGACCGGCAATCTATATAGCATCACCGGGACCGATTTTCTTCGCACAGGAGCGAATCGGCAGAAACGGAAGAAAGTTCAGGATGTACAAATTCAGAAGTATGTACATGGATGCCGAGGAGCGAAAGAAGGAGCTTGCGGCACAAAACAAGGTGAGCGACGGAATGATGTTCAAGATGGACTTCGATCCGAGAATCATAGGCAACAGGATACTGCCGGATGGAACAAAGAAAACCGGCATAGGACAGTTTATCAGGAAGACATCTATAGATGAACTGCCACAGTTTTGGAACATCCTCAAAGGAGATATGAGTCTGGTGGGAACACGACCACCGACACTCGATGAGTGGGAGAAGTATGAACCACACCACAGAGCCAGGATGTCATTCAGACCGGGACTGACCGGACTGTGGCAGGTGAGTGGTAGGAGCAATATCACGGACTTTGAGGAAGTGGTGAGGCTGGATACCCAGTATATTGGGGAGTGGAGTGTGAAGGGGGATATAAAGATTATTTGGCAGACTGCCGTAGGAGTATTAAGGAATGATGGAGCAATGTAAGGAAAAACTTAGTATTGCAAGGTTGACACGAGCGATATTTTCCAGCGTGACTAAGAAAATGCACAGAAGATGAGGAAATTATTATGGATATTAAAAAGAAATATGAGCGTTGGCTGGCAAATGCAACTGCTGATGCGGATGTTGCTGTCGAACTTAAAACGCTGGATGATACAAAAATTGAAGATGCTTTTTACCGTGATCTTGCCTTTGGAACGGGCGGTCTGCGCGGCGTTATTGGCGCAGGAACCAACCGTATGAACATCTACACGGTTGCAAAGGCATCTCAGGGTCTGGCGGACTATTTAAAGAAGAATTTTGAAACTCCGTCTGTAGTCATCGGCTATGACAGTCGCATCAAGAGCGATGTATTTGCAAAGGTGGCTGCCGGTGTGTTTGGTGCGAATGGTGTCAAGGTCAATATCTGGCCTGTTTTGATGCCGGTCCCGACTGTGTCTTTTGCGACCCGTTATCTGCATACCTCTGCAGGTGTCATGGTGACCGCATCCCACAATCCTAGCAAGTACAATGGCTATAAGGTCTATGGTGCTGATGGCTGCCAGATTACGACCGAGGCTGCTGCGGAGATTCTAGCCGAAATTGAAAAGCTGGATATTTTTGCAGATGTTAAGACTAGCGATTTTGAAGCAGGTGTGGCAGACGGCAGTATCCAGTACATTCCGGATGAAGTCTACATCGCCTTTGTGGAGCAGGTCAAGAGCCAGTCCGTTCTGTTTGGTGAAGAAGTTAATAAGAACGTAGCTATCGTGTACAGCCCACTGAACGGTACCGGCTTAAAGCCTGTAACTCGTACTCTAAAAGAAATGGGCTATACCAACATTACCGTGGTCAAGGAGCAGGAGCAGCCAGACGGCAACTTCCCGACCTGTCCATATCCTAATCCGGAGATTAAGGAAGCAATGGCACTGGGTATGGAATACGCCAAGAAGTGCAATGCTGACCTGCTGCTTGCAACTGACCCGGACTGTGATCGTGTGGGCATTGCTGTCAAGAACAAGGCAGGTGAGTATGAACTGCTATCCGGTAACCAGACTGGTATGTTGCTGTTGGACTACATTTGCAGCCAGAGAGTAAAGCATGGAAAGATGCCTGCTGACCCTGTCATGGTCAAGACCATTGTTACGATGGACATGGGTGAGCAGATTGCTTCTCACTATGGCCTGTGCACTATCAATGTGCTGACTGGATTCAAGTTTATCGGTGAGCAGATCGGCAAGTTGGAGCAGCAGGGCAAGGTCGACAGCTATGTGTTCGGCTTTGAGGAAAGCTATGGTTATCTGACCGGTTCTTACGTTCGTGATAAGGACGGTGTGGACGGTGCTTACATGATTTGCGAGATGTTCAGCTATTATGCTGCCAAAGGTATCAGCTTGCTGGATAAGCTGGACGAGCTATACAAGACATATGGTTATTGTCTGAATACCCTGCACAGCTATGAATTTGATGGTAGTGCTGGTTTCGCAAAGATGCAGAGCATTATGCAGGTATTCCGTGGAGATATTAAGGAGTTCGGAGGCAAGAAAGTCGTAAAACTGCTGGACTACGCACCAGGTCTGGATGGCCTGCCGAAGTCTGATGTGCTGAAATTCCTGCTGGAAGATAACTGCTCTATCGTGGTACGTCCTTCTGGTACAGAGCCGAAGCTCAAGACCTATATTTCTGTCAGTGCAGAGAACAAGGAAGCTGCAGAAAAGATTGAAGCGGAAATTTGCGAGAGTGCTGAAGAGTACTTGAAGTAATAGATGGGAGAAAAAACAATGAATATTATTTTACTTTCTGGTGGTTCTGGTAAGCGTCTGTGGCCATTGTCTAACGATGTAAGAAGCAAGCAGTTTATCAAACTGTTTAAGGATGAAAATGGAAATTATGAATCCATGGTACAGCGCGTATATCGCCAGGTTACGACAGTAGACGCAAATGCGAAAATCACAATTGCCACAAGTAAATCACAGGCAAGTGCTATCAAGAATCAGCTTGGGGAGAAGGTTGCTATTTGTGTAGAACCTTGCCGTCGCGATACATTTCCGGCAATTGCTCTGGCAGCATCCTATCTTCATGATGAACTTGGCGTCGGAGAGAATGAGGCAGTTGTTGTCTGCCCGGTAGATCCATATGTTGATAATACATATTACGAGGCGGTTGGAAAGCTTCAGAAGCTGGCAGAAGAAGGAAAGTCAAATCTGACATTGCTGGGAATTGAGCCGACATATCCTAGTGAAAAGTATGGTTATATCATTCCGGTGTCTGGCGAGAATGTCAGTGTAGTTTCAGAATTTAAGGAAAAACCAAATACGGAAACAGCTAAGAAGTATATGACACAGAAAGCTTTGTGGAATGCAGGTATTTTTGCTTTTAAGCTCGGATATCTGCTTAACACAGCCCATAAGATGATTGAATTTGAGGATTACCGTGATCTTTTCAACAAGTATGACACACTGACAAAGATCAGTTTCGATTATGCTGTTGTGGAGAAGGAACAGAGTATTCAAGTTTTCAGGTACCGTGGGGACTGGAAGGATGTAGGAACCTGGAACATGATGGCTGAGGTAATGGCTGATCAAACGAAGGGAAGAGCTATTCTCGATGAAACCTGTGTTAACACAAATATTGTGAACGAGCTGAACATTCCAATCCTCTGCATGGGCTGCAAAGACATGATTGTTGCCGCCAGTGGTGATGGCATCCTGATTTCGGATAAGGAACGTAGCGGTTATATGAAACCCTATGTTGAGAAGATAGAAATAGATGCTATGTATGCAGAGAAATCCTGGGGCAGCTATACGGTTATTGATGTACAGCCCGGTTCCATGACTGTGAAGCTCTCCATGAGAGTTGGTGAGAGCTTAAGTTATCATTACCACAATCACCGTGAAGAAGTATGGACAGTTGTTTCTGGTAAGGGTAAAGCAATGGTGGACGGAATGGAGCAGATTCTTCGCACAGGTGATGTGATCACAATCTCAGCAGGATGTAAACACACCGTTCAGGCTCTTACAACACTTGATATCATCGAGGTTCAGTTGGGCGAAGAGATTAGTGCCCATGACAAGATAAAGGTTGAGATGTAAGAAGAAATACGGGTTCAAAAAGTTTAGGAGTTCATAAATGGAAATTTTAAGGCTTTCCCCAGTAGGGAAGGATTATCTCTGGGGCGGAACACGTCTCAGGGATGAGTATGGTAAAAAAATTGATCTCACACCGCTTGCGGAAACGTGGGAATGCTCCGTCCATCCGGATGGTCCGAGCGTTGTACCAAGCGGCAAGTTCAAAGGAAAGACGCTTGCTGATGTACTGAAGCTCCATCCGGAGTATCTTGGGACAAAAGTAAAAAATGGTGAGTTGCCTGTTCTGGTGAAGTTTATAGATGCAAAGAAAGATTTGTCTGTCCAGGTACATCCGAATGATGCATATGCAAGAGAACACGAGCATCAGAACGGAAAAACGGAGATGTGGTACATCATCGATGCGGAAGAAGGTGCAAGTCTCATCTACGGTTTTAGACACAAGGTTACCAAAGAAAAGCTGAGAATGGCTGTAGAAACAGGAACTCTCGATAAGCATCTGCAGAAAGTATCGGTTCATAAAGGCGATTTGTTCTTCGTCCCGGCTGGCACAGTTCATGGCATCGGCGCAGGAATCCTTTTGGCGGAAATTCAGGAAAGCTCAAATTTAACGTACCGTGTATATGATTACAACAGAGTGGACAAAAACGGAAAGAAGCGTGAGTTGCATTTTGATAAGGCTGTTCAGGTCATGAACATGAATGCAGAAGAAGATATAACACAGAAAAGCCGTGTTGTGAGGTATTATTCTGGATGTTCAAGAGAATTGATCTGTCGTTGCAAATACTTTGAGGCAGAAAGAATACACGCCACAAAGGGTTTTTCCTTTTCCGTCTTAGAAGAATCATTCCAAATTATGATGTGTATTGATGGAGATGGAGAAATAGCAACAACCAAGCCAGATCAGAAGCCGGTACGGTTCAATAAAGGAGAGACAATGTTTCTTCCGGCAGGACTGGGAAGATGCCAGGTGATTGGAGAAACAACATTACTGAAGATTAGATGTTAATGCATCTGATTAAATAATTTAAAACAAGGAGAAAACTATTATGAAAAAAGCACTGATTACAGGAATTACAGGACAGGATGGTTCTTATCTTGCAGAACTTCTGCTTGAAAAAGGCTATGAAGTTCATGGTATTATCCGCCGTGCATCTGTATCAACGACAGCACGCATAGATCATATTATGGATAAAATTACGATTCATGAGGGCGATCTTTCAGATTCATCCAGTATCATCAGAATTGTTTTACAGGTGAAACCGGATGAAATCTATAATCTTGCAGCGCAGTCACATGTGCAGGTGTCCTTTGACGCGGCTGAATACACAGGTGATGTAGATGCTCTAGGAGTTTTACGTATTCTGGAAGCAGTTCATATCGCAGGACTGGAAAAGACCTGCCGTATTTATCAGGCATCTACTTCAGAGCTTTATGGTAAGGTAGAGGAATGTCCGCAGAGTGAAACTACTCCATTTCATCCGTATAGTCCGTATGCGGTTGCAAAGCAGTATGGTTTCTGGATGATTAAGGAATACCGCGAGGCTTATGGAATGTTCGCCTGCAACGGTATTTTGTTCAATCATGAGTCCGAACGTCGCGGAGATAATTTTGTTACAAGAAAAATTACTCTTGCAGCCGGACGTATTGCGTGTGGCCTTCAGGATCATTTGGAACTGGGCAATCTGGATTCTCTCCGCGATTGGGGATATGCAAAGGATTATGTAGAGTGTATGTGGCTGATTCTTCAGCAGGATGAGCCGGATGATTTTGTTATTGCAACCGGTGTGCAGCACACAGTTAGGGAATTTACCACACTTGCCTTCGCAAATGATGGCATCGAACTGGAATGGAAGGGTGTTGGCATGGATGAGAAGGGCTATGACAAAAAAACAGGTAAGATGCTTGTTTGCGTAAATCCCCAGTGGTTCCGTCCTACAGATGTTGTCAATCTGTGGGGTAATCCGACTAAAGCAAAGACTGTGCTTGGCTGGAATCCTCAGAAAACAAGCTATGAGCAGCTGTGCTCAATTATGGCTGAACACGATTTGCAACTTGCGAAGAAGGAAGCAGAACAGAAAAAATAAATATTAAGTGGTGCAGGCATAATGCATGTATGGCATAGATATAACAGAAAAAGTCATGTCTGTACCTTTTTGATTTATGGAGAGGGGTTTGAACGTATGAAGAAAGTATTCATTTTTGGTATAGGAGGATTTGCAGGAAGCTATCTGGCACAGGAATTTATAGATAATGGCTATGTCGTTGCTGGCTCTGATAAGGTTAAGAGTGAAAGCCTAAATAAGTTAGTCGATTTTGTGGAAGCGGATTTGTTGAATGCAGAGAACATAGAAAAGATTGTTTCTGAAAAGAAGCCTGATATGATCATTAATCTTGCGGCAATAAGTAGTGTAGGTGCTTCTTGGGGTATTCCCCAAATCACGATGTCTGTGAACGTGATTGGGGCACTTAATATCATGGAAGCAGCAAGAAAAATAGATAACCGGCCCAAAGTGATGTTTATTGGTTCAAGCGAGGAATATGCAGTCTCAGACAAGCCAATGAACGAACAGACAATATTAAATGCTAATAATCCATATGGTATCTCTAAAATGGCTCAGGAGAAGTTTGCTGAAGTCTACAGGGAAAGGTATGGAATGCAAATTTATTGTGTAAGGCCATTTAACCACACAGGTATAGGCCAGAGGGATTCCTTCGTTCTGCCAAGCTTTTGTAAACAAGCAGCGGTAATTGAGAGGTCTGGTAAACCAGGAACAATTAAGGTTGGAAATTTGGCTGCAGAGCGTGATTTCAGCGACGTTAGAGATATTGTAAGAGCCTATAGGATGATTATAGAAAATTCAGATTGTACCAGAATTTATAATGTTGGTTCAGGAAAAGCCTATAAGCTAAGTGAGCTGTTGAACTATATTGTATCGCTTAGTAAGCAGAAAATTACTGTAGAAATTGATCCAGAAAGATTCAGACCGGTTGATACACAGGTGATCTGTTGCAATCATGAGTTAATAAGCAAAGAATTGGGATGGAAACCTAAGTACAGTATTTTTGATACATTAAAAGGAATGTTCGACAGTTACCTCTGTAATATTTAATGGAGAGAAATCATGGATAGAATTAGTTTTTTAAACACATATATAGATAATCTTACTATGGCAGAAGCTGTAGAAGAGGCTCAACATTTGATAGAAAAAAAGGAAAATTCGTATATTGTCACTCCAAATTTGGATCATATTGTTATTTTGGAAAAGGACAAAGAATTTGCAGAAATATACGCAAATGCTGATCTGATACTCGCAGATGGGAAACCATTAATATGGATTTCTAAAATGTTGAAGAATCCAATTAAAGAAAAGATATCAGGTTCTGATTTCTTTCCACAATTATGCAGTATGTGTGCCAAAAATGGGTATAGTATCTTCATATTAGGGGCGGGAAAGGGAATTGCAGAAATTGCTGCAAACAATCTTTGTCAAAAATTTCATGGACTGCGCATAGTAGGGACATACTCACCTCCAATTGGGTTTGAAAAGGATAGAAAAGAGTTGTTAAAAATAGCCGGAATGGTAAAGAAAGCATCCCCGGATATTTTTGCAGTTTCTTTAGGGTCGCCTAAAGGAGAAAAATTTATATACAGACATCTAAAAGAATATGGAGTCTCTCTTGGAATTTCGATTGGGGCAACAATTGATTTTGAGGCTGGTAACGTAAAGAGAGCTCCAAAATGGATGGCAGACCATGGATTGGAGTGGCTGTTTCGTATAACTCAAGATCCGAAAAGATTGATTAAGAGATACTGGAATGATGCTGTAAATATTGTTCCGATAATAAGAAAATATAAAAACAAAGGATAAAAAATGGTATGGAACTCCGATTAAGGAAAAAAATCAGGGTCGGATTTGTTCCCACGTATTTGTGAATTGGCAGCAAAAAGTGGATATACCATGTTCTTTTGGGCGCAACAGAGGCAAAGAATCTTATTAAAAAATTTTCAGGATTAAACGTTGTAGGTACATATTCTCCACCGTATGGATTTGAAAAAGATGAAATGAAATGAAGAAAATTGAGGATATGATTAAGAGTGCAAATCCGCATATTCTTATTGTAGGGCTAGGATGTCCAAAACAAGAGAAATTTAAATATCATAATTGTGAGAAGCTGGGTGTTCCTCTATCTTTGGGACTTGGAGCAAGTCTTGACTTTGAGGCAGGAAATATTAAAAGAGCTCCTAAATGGATGGCAAATCATGGGTTGGAGTGGTTGTTTAGAATAACGCAGGATCCCAAAAGACTTGCTAAGAGATATCTAGTCGACGATAGAAAAATTCTTAGATTGGCATATAAGTACAAAGGAAAATAGTTTTAAGTGTAAGTGATAATTATTAAGAGGCACAATAAATTTAAAGAGTAATAGCTAGGTTTGAATAAAGTATAATTGGATTATATAACTCTAAAAGAAAACATTAAGAAAATCATTTTGTTTCACATTAAAATATTAAAGTTACTAGGGGACGAAGGAATGTATAAAACCAAAATATATGAGCTGATAGATAAGCATAAAATAATATCGTTTGATGTTTTTGATACATTAATTTGTAGAGATGTAAATAATTACAAGATAGTATTTGAAGTAATTGAAAAAAAATTAATTAAAAAATATGGTGACTTGTTTGTAGGATTTGCTGAAAAAAGAATTGACGCAGAGAGAAAAACAAGGGAATTGATAAATAGAGAAGTAACCTTAGATGAAATATATGCGAATCTAAATTATACAAACAATGATATAATTAAGAAGATAGAAGAAGAGACAGAAATTGGTTTAACAAGTCCTAATCCAGTTATTATTCCAATATATAATTATTGTGTTAAAAATAATAAAACCGTGGTTGTTACATCGGATATGTATTTAAGCGAAGATATAATCAGAAGAATATTAACTAAAAATGGTTTTGAAGGGTATACTAATATATTTGTTTCATCTGAATTTGGTGAAAAAAAAAGAAATGGGAAACTTTTTAAAAGAGTAGTGGATGAACTAAGAGTAAAGCCAAAAGAAATTTTGCATATTGGAGATAATATAAGATCTGATGTGATATTTGCAAACTTAAGTGGCATTAAAGGGGTTCAGATTAAGAATAAAAAGAATACTAAGTATGTAGTAGATAAAAGAAAGACATATAATTTTATAAATAATCGAATTCAAAAGCTAAATGATCCATATGAAAGAATAGGATATGAAATATATGGAGTATTAATTGTAGGTTTTTTGAACTGGTGTAATGAAGAATTAGAAAGAAAAGGTATCAAAAAAGTTTTTTTTGCTGCTCGGGATAGTTTTGTTTTGAAAGAAGCATTTGAGATAATGTATCCTGATTATGACAGTTCTTATTTTAAAGTTTCTAGAAGAGCAGTTCAGGTTCCGGCAATTAATTTTAATAATCAAAGGTACAATTTATTTCTAAAAATTGCATCATTTGATGCAATATCTGATGTGACAAGTATATATAAGAGGATAGGCCTTGAGGAAGTTTCATCTTCTAAAGCAGAGGTTTTTCAATCTAATATAAAAAGCTTTTTTGAACAGGATTACGTTATAAGAAAAAATGAAAAATTAATATTTTCACGTGCGGAAGAAGAACGTAAAGCTATGCTAAAATATTTGAAAAACATTAATTTCAACGGTTCTGTTGCATTCATTGATGTTGGCTGGAAGTGTTCGACTCAAAATGCATTATCGCATTTTGGAAATGTAGATATCTGGGGATTGTACCTAGGCATACATCCACATGCAAAGGAAGATGTTCATGGAAAGGGGTATTTGTTTGACAAGGAATACTCAAACTATTTTTATACTGTCATGGGCGGGATGTCGCTTTTAGAAGCTTTTTTTACAGCACCTGAGAAATCATTAAAAAAATATGAAATGAATGATAGTGACGATGATGTGTGTTTTGAATATGAAATAGGTGATAGTATAGATACTGATAGTGTTATTTTCAAAATGCATAAAGGTGCGATTAAATTTGTTAATGACTATTGTAACTCATTACTTCAAAGCATTGATTTTATAGATTTCGATGAAGCTTTTACATCATTAAAATCGATTATAGATATACCAACAAAAGAAAATCTTGATGTATTTGGAGCTTTTCCGATGGAAAATGAAGGAAAAATATCACCTATTATTCCAAGAAATGCATTAAAAGGAATAAAAGAAAAAGTTAAAGGTTATGGAAAATCAGGTTGGAAAATAGGATACTTGAAAAAACTATTGAAGTTTCCGTTGCCATATAAAACTTTATTTGAACTTTCATATAATCTGTATAAAAAGAACAGATGATTATTGTAACGAATGGAGTGAAAAGATACTTATGAAAAAAATTTTAGTTATCGGAATGTCGGATACACTAGGAGGCGTCGAAACATATATATACAATTTGATTAAAATGATTGATAAGAAAAAGTTTACATTTGATTTTTTAGTAATTGGACAAGATAATAAATCTGTATTTGAAAAAGAGATTAATGATATTTTAGGGAATGATAAAAATCATTTTTATTATTCTCCTAATCTAAAAAAACATTATGTAGAAACACAGAAATGGCTTACTCAGTTTTATAAGAAAAATCAATATGATATTATTTATTTAAATACATGTACTGCAGCTAGAATATCATATTGTGTTAAAGGCTTAAAAAATAATAGAACGAAGCTGATCACGCATAGTCATAATGGAAAAGCAGATAACTGGAAAGGTAGTCTAACTAATAAGTTAATCAAAAAATATACGACAAAAAGGAGTGCATATAGATTGGCATGCTCTGATTTGGCATATTCTTACTTATTCTCTGATAGTATGAGTGGAAAGTGGTTTGTACCTAATGGAGTTGAAATAGATAGATTTAAATTTAATGAAGTGGAAAGACGAATAATCAGAGTTCAAAATAATATCAGTAAAGATAATATTGTTATTGGAAATGTTGGACGTTTTTCAGCACAAAAGAATCACAGATATTTTCTTGATTTGGCAGAAAAACTTGATAATAAGTTTGTTTTCTTATTACTTGGAAATGGTGAATTAAAAGAAGAATTTATTGAAAAAGTGAAAGAATGTGGTTTAGAAGATAAATTTAGAGTTGTGTCAGCTAAAACTGATGTGGAAAGATATTATAGTGCTATGGATGTTTTTGTAATGCCATCAATATTTGAAGGATTACCAATTACTGCTATTGAGGCACAATGTAATGGCTTACCGTGTGTATTTTCAACGTACATAACTCAGCAAGTCAAGTTGTCATCAAATTGCGAATTTGTCGATCTAGAGGACAAAGGCAAGTGGATTGAGGTCATAAGTAATTTTTCAAAATCACGTTATGATGGAGTTAAAGTGATAACGGATAATAAGTTTGACATCGATTCAACAGTGAAAATGATGGAAATGATTTTTGAAGAGCTTTGATAGAAATACTGTAAATATGGAGGTTACGGATGGATTATAAGGTTAGTGTTGTGGTACCTATTTTTAATATCTTTCCTTATTTAGAAGATTGTATAAATAGTATCTTAGAACAAACATATGATAATATTGAAATTGTTTTGGTAGATGACGGTTCAACTGATGATAGTGGAAGATTATGTGAGGAATATTCTGAGAAATATGAAAACATAATTGTAGTTCATCAGGTGAATGCTGGTTTAGGGATGGCTAGAAACACAGGTATAAGAAATGCAAAAGGCGATTATATTTGTTTTGTTGATGGGGATGATTATATTTCTAAAGATCATGTTTCTAATTTAATGTCAAGAATAATACAAGAAGGTACAGATGCTTGTTATGGTGGTTATCAGCAACAGAAGGGTGAAGTTTTTATAGAACAAAAAAATCCACTGTCAGGATTATATCTAGATAAGCAAAGAATATTGCATGAGTTTATTCCACGAATGTGTGGAAAATTAGATTATCATTGCGTTGATGAAGTTCCTATGTCAGTATGCATGAGCATTTATTCCATGCAAATATTAAAAGATAATTGTTTGCTGTTTAATTCTGAAAGAAAACTCATTAGTGAAGATTTTGTTTTTAATTTGGACTTCTTAGAGCATTCTAATAGCATAAGTGTTTCAGAATCATGTGGTTATTTTTATAGAAATAATGAAGGTTCATTAACAAAGAAATATTTGGGAGATAGATTAATGAAACAAATAGATTTTACCAAATATATCATTGCTAGAACAAAAAAATTAGGTGTTTATGAAGAAAGCTATCAGAGAATATATTCTACTTTTTTATCTTGGGTAAGAAATATTGTGAAAAGCGAACAATCAAATTATCAAGTTGTTGGAATAAGAACTTCAATTAATAAAATAAAAGAAACATGTTTGAATGAATTTGTTATTGAATCATTAGAAATATACGATGAAAAATATTTAACTAGGATGCCAGCGTTTTTGAACTTTCTAATACGAAAGAGATTATGTAGTATTATATGGATAATGTCTTACATCAAATCAAAAATTGAGCACCAGTAGTTATTGAATAAAGGTGGGAATGTATAGATGAAACTTACAAGAAAAAAATCTTGTTTAATAATATATGCGCTTTTCTTCGCAATTTTTAAACCATATTTTTTGCCAACGAATATGCAACAGGGAATAAAAATACTAATAATAATGTGGTGTTTGTTTTTAATAGCAATTAAAATGAAACCCATTAGATGGATAAATATTTCGTTGCTGTATTCAGGCATTATAGCGATATCTTCATATATTGCATATAAAAACAATTATGTTTCACAATCTACATTGCTAGATGGAATATTTTATTCTATATGTATATATGTCGTATATACGATTTTTGAGTATTTATGCAAAAAGGAAAATATTGAGTATATAATGGCATGTATTCTAGATGTCAGTGGATTATATGCTGTTTTAACAATTTTATCACTGTTTAAGCCATTGTATATAGATGATTCTGGTTTAAGTGTATATTTATTTGGAAACAAATTTTTATCATCGTATTACTTGTTGTTTTTTTTGATGACATTTTATTCAGTATACAATATAAAAATTAAAAATAATTATACGTGGAGAATACGTTTTTTGTTTTTGGCGTTAATATGTCTGCTATTTACCGTTGGAGCAAAATGTTCTACTGGAGCAATTGCTACAATATTAATTATTATTAGCTTATTTGTTCCGGATAAAATAAAAAGAGTACTCAAATCTCCGTGGATAGTAATGGGTTCTATGGTAGCATCGGCATTATTTCCTACATTCATGACAGTTATTATGAACAATAGTATAGTAAGATATATTGTTGTTCAAGTGTTCCATGAATCTGTTGATTTAAATTTTAGAAATGTCATTTATAATAATCATATATTTCAGTTGATTAGTAAAAGTCGAAAAACGATTGCTTTTGTAGGTGGTAATATCCTTGTTGTCGGTAGTTGCAATGCAACAATAGATAAAGGTTTTGTGGACATCTATTCCACAGCAAACAGGATAAACGATTTTTAACACAACACATCCCTCAAAATTAATATTTTGAGGAAACAAACAGGGATTGGATGCTCACTGAAAGATTGAGTAGTATATCTCTCCAAAGATAAGTTTACAGGGTTCAATGCCCTAATTAATTGTGCTTGAAAGAGCATCCGACACACATAAATATTCAGTTCAGTATACGCTGAACCTACTCACCTCTTCGTGCTCTGTAGTGTGTTTGCTTTCTCAAGTACATTCTAACAATTTTTACATAGCTTTACTACAAGTTGCTTTCATTTATTTTTGCGCCTTGTAGCAAGGCGGAAAGGAATGGTCATAATTATGAAAAATACCGTTAAGAAAAATTTATGTACATTTATAGCTGTTATTGTTGCGGCGTCTGCTACAATAGTTTTTGCCGGATGCTCCGACAATGGAGCACCGCAGGCTTCGACAGGCAGTGAGGGCGTTGCAAGTCAAACAAGCGATGATGCATCTGCTGTATCACAGACAAAACAACCGGAAAAGAAGAGAGAAACAATTAAAATTGATGATATTGCATGGAATGTGGATCAAGGAATTGTTGACGGTGAAAAATATGTTCTTTTAGACTATACAAACAATTCAAAATATACAGTTACGGATTTTGAAATGACATTTAAAGAAAAAGGCTCGGTAACGGAAGAGGACAAGGAAAATTTCTACAACGAGATTAAAGATAAATTTTCAATGAGTGATGATGATATTTCCGAATTAAAACAAAGGGATATTTCTATGCACGCAGAAACCGAAAAAATTGTTGAACCCGGAGAATCCGCAAAAAATATAAACTGCTATTATTACAGCGGTATTTATTATTTAAAAGACATAAATCACTTTAATTTGGTTGAACCCGATGTTGCTACCATAAAATACATTAATGACAATAAAATCTACACTTCATATTATGATTTCAGCACTAAAAAATATTCAGAAGATGAAAATACCGAAGAGGCATATTATTGGACCACATCGGAACTCGGCACAAAAATTCCTAAGCCTGATGTAAAGGTGGTAAAGAAATCCATAGATAATGAAGATTCTTTTGGATTTGAGGCTTACGGTTTATCTTTAGACCAATTTAACGAATATGTTGACAAATGCAAGCAACTCGGCTTTACCGTTGACGAAAGCAGTTATGAGGGCTATTATTCCGCAGATGATAAAGACGGCTATAATGTATATCTTTCATACAAAGAAGATGACGATTATATGACCGTAACCATTGATGCTCCGTCAGAATAAACAATACACTAAAAGGAATCTTGTACAAGGTTCCTTTTTTCATTATGTTAATTTTATATTTCAAATTATGGTTTATCGCACTGTTGAAGCTAAATAATTTAAAAATTTAGGTCAAGCCTTTTTAAAGGCTTGCGGGTTTGGGCAGAGCCCATAATGTCTTATGTTATAACAAATTATTATGCACTGACTGCTTGCTGTCAGTGTGCGTGAAACAAAGTTTAACAAAACAGGCGGCAGCCATATAAACAAAAACAGTCAACGCATTGCGCTGACTATGAAATAAAGTATATTTTCTTTAGTTGCTATCGCAAAGCCTTTCGCCGTTGTGCTCAAGCCGCAAAACAGCGAGCTGTTTGACTATCGTCAGATTGCGTAAGCGGAAAGTATTTGTGGGCTTTGCCCACACCCACGACCTTTGAAAAGGTCGACCAAACTTTTATAATTGCCTTGTGAAGTATTCCGCTAAACCATAATTTACCCCAACTTTTGATAAAGAACCTTATTTCAATCAAAAACGGCAACACTTATGAATTTAATTTCAAAGTGCTGCCGTTTAATTATTAATTATTTTTCAAGAAAATCAACGAATTTCTCGCCGAGAACCTCTCTTGAATATACCTTACTGATTTTATCATAGTTACTTCTGAGTTGGTCATCTGTAACCTGTGGGAACTTACGAATCTTATCGAGCAAGTCCGCATACGAAGTATAAATACAGCCGTCAATGCCGTTAAGAACTTCCCTTGAGCCTGTGTTCTCTGTACAATAAACCATCTTTCCGTTGAGGATAGCCTCAATATACGGCATACCGAATGAATGGTTGAGAGTAAAGTCAACAACCGCATCGTGATTTTTCATCTGATTTTTCGGATTAGAAGTTTCGCCGCAATAACAAATATAATCTTCAACCTCGTTATCAAAAATCTTATCGAGAAATTCGTTAAGATAGTCGCCCGTACCGTAAACATCAATTACAATGTCATCAACATTCTGCTCTTTAAGATACTTGGCAAAGCCGATAAGATTGTTAATGTCAGCCTCACGCTCATGGCTGATTCTCAACAGATACATACCGAGGAAGTAATCACGCTCCGGTACATCAACTTTCTTTTTATTATCGTCCTCTTCTTCCGCTCCTATGTCCTCTCTTGCCACACTTCGACTTGACTCAAGAGTATTGCCGAGCACGATATAATCCTTATAGTTTTTAAAATTAAATTTATCAAGGTAAAGCTGACGGTTTTCTTCACTTACAAATACAGCCTTGCCGATGTCGATTTTCTCCATTTTATTAACAATGTCGGGGAAAAGCTCATTTACAAGTGCGGCTGTACAATGGAAGAAATAGATTTTCTCCTCAATTTTCTCCGATGTAGCGTCATTAAGGAAAAGGTGGAGAGATTCTCTTGTTGAAATTACAGTCTTACTGTTTATATTCTCAAGTTTCTTTCTCATTGCCATACCTGCATACGGAGAAAGATTCTGTCTGCTGCAATCGCAGTCAAGGTGACCGTAAAGTCCTTTCCATCTAAAGAAACCACGCTTTAAAAAGTTCAATCTTTCTGCGTGAATTTGCCTTATACAATGCTGTAAGCTGCAATCCGTAAGGCATTTCCTTTGGCTTTGCGGTGCACTTTAGCGACAAAAGCTCTACAAGATAGTTTTTCTCAAGCAAAGCCTCCGCAAGCGAACGGGTAGCAAAAACCGTACCGCCTACACCGTAGAAGTTATAACCGAGGAATGTTACCTTATTCTTTTGAATTGAAGAAAATTCCTCATACATTCTGTCAATATGAGCACCGCTCTCAATAAAGTCATAGTCAATCTCTTCCGGAAGTCTTGACTTAAAGAACGGGTTTATCGTATAGGTTTCGTCGGCAATAGCGTCAACAAGCTGTCTTGCTTTTGTGTAAGAGCACTGCTCAAGCTCCTCTACCTCGCAGTAAAGGTTACGCTTTGCAAGGTAATTCTTCAAATCAGGCTGATACAAAATTACAGGCTTATTGAGCACCGTAAAGTCAAAGCCTACCGAAGAATAGTCTGTAATGAGGACATCATTTTTCGCAAGTTCGTCAAGCACATCTGTTTTGTGCGAATGAATAAACTTGATTCTGTCTGTCTTTGCACATTCCTTGAATTCTTCAATTTTCTCTTCATCAAAAAATTGGTGCAAACAAACCGTAAAAACAGAATTTGTTTTATCAAGATAATCGGCAAGTTTTTGGCTTGAAAGCACACCCTTAATCTGATGCATAAGCATCTGTGTCATATAGTTGTCGCCAAGGTACTCTCTCCATGTCATAAACCAAAGTATATTCTTGCCGTTGTGCGGCTGTGCATGGTATGCCTTGTGGCGCTTTACAAGCTCAATGTAGCGTGGCGGATAAATTCCGTAGTAAAGCTGATAATCTTTGAATTTATTGTAATCCATAAGAGTGGGCTTAATGTTCTTGTTGTAATACAAAAAACGGAACATATTATTATTGTAGCCATAGCCCTTATATTCAATAGCTTTAATGCCAAGCGTGCCGTGCTGTAAGTAAATAAGAGGCTTTTCTATGAAAAAGTCTGTCTTAAAAAAGCCGAGCTTTGTAGGAGTAATATCCTTGTAACTCAAAGAAACAAAGTACATATCGGCATTTAAGTAAATCTTAAAATGCTTTACTGTGTTTTTCCAAACAACAAAACTCTTTTCTTTGTCAGAAAGAGAGGCGTAGGTTTCTTTATTGGCGGCATTTTTTTCAAGCACAATGTACTTGTCTATACCGTCCCTGCGGCGTACTACCTGTTTCCAAAAATAATATGAGTTATTATTTGAGGTTGCGGCAAGATTTTCGCCAAACAGCCATATAAAATTTCTACCCATCAAATTACTCCTTTAGTATATGGTTTATGCCTCGGTAATTTTACCGAAACCGCAAAATGCAAATTAAATAAACTAAAATTACAGCTCAAAAGTTGATTTTTCAGGCAAAAGTTTTTCAAATGCGTCAATGACGCCCTGCTTTTTCACCTCAAAATCCGTAGTTTCGGCTGTATCGTTAATACAAATCATATTATGCTTTTGTGAAGGAATATCCCTGCACAAATCGGGATAATTATACTCCTTGACATGATAGCAGTATGCAAAGCTGTCCCTGCGGACTGTATAATTGCCTGCCGCCAACTGCCAGAACTTCATAAGCCACTGGTTTACATTGCCTGTTTTTCTGAATTTATCCATACAGGTAGAATCCAGCGCATCGTATTCTTTTTCCCAAATTTCTTCAAAAGTCGCTTTCATAAAACTCGACGGAGTGTGCTGATAGTAAAAGCCCGGAAACCAATGCCACGGCAACAAAAGCGTCGTTTTTAAATGATTTTTCATTCCGTTCTTACCGCTATACCACTTTTTCCAGTCACGCTTAAAGACTTTTTCCTTATCGAAATGGTCGTTAATGATAGAAACATCCGCACCGTTAAAGAAACCTGCGCTGTCCTTATTAAAACAAATGCAGTCAAGCGCAAATGTGTCGCAAGGCATACCGTCTTTGAAAAAGTCCTCCGGTTTAGTCGGTGCGGTAATAAACATATCGTCATTAAAATACACAAACTGTTCCGAAAGTCCCTTTATACGGTGCAAATTAAGCTCAATAGTATGTGAATTAAAGGTAGGAAGATACTTTGACGGAATGTAATCTTTATGATTTACAATGTTAAGTTTTGGGTTTGTTGTATCAAGCCACTTCGGCAGATGTCCCCAGGTGACAAAGTGAATTTTATTTACCCAAGGGGCAAACTTTTCCACACCTCTGAACCAATACTGCAAGTTGTCCCAATCTCTGAAACGAACTTCACTGTTGGCATTGGTGACAGTTTTGCCGTCATACTTGGCTTTTTCCTCCTGCCACTGCTTATCGTTGCCGTCAACCCAAATTATTACAAAATCAATCGGGTTTGTGTTTTTCTCTTCCATACATACCTCACGGCCATCTTTCTTTGACAGCCTCGTAATTTCTCTTTGAATTTTCCGTATCGTACAAGTCAAAAAATTCCTTGTGTCTGTTTAAATAAAGCTCTGTGTTCGCAAACGAACGCTGTGCCATCTGCTCTATATAGTTCATAAGTCCCTGTTCTTCGTTATAAACAGGGCCAAATCCGTCCTCGGTATAGTCAAAATAACCTTTACCGTAGTGCTGCTCCGAAAATCTTTCATAATCAAACTGAAAATATGCAAGCGGCTTTTTCATATAAGCAAAGTCAATCTGCACGCTTGAGTAATCGGTAATCATAAATGCCGAGCTTTTCATAAGCTCCTGCACGGTATATTCGGGATATTTGCAGATTGTAAGGTACGGATTGCTCTTTGAAAAGCAGTCGATAAATCTCTGCATATCCCTGTGCGGGTAAAACATAACAGTACAGCCGTACTTTTCGCAAATTTCTTCAAGTCGTTTGCTGTTGATTATTTTACTCCAATTTTTAAAATAATCGCTCTCGCAAAAAGCCTTTTTATCATCTTCAATGCTTTTTGAAAGTGCGTCTGTACCGATCCAGTCACGCCATGTCGGCATAATAAGTATCTGATTCGGCACTGTTTTAAAATTGTGAAGCTTGTCCCAGCGGGGAAGTCCGAGTAATTTTACAGTGCCCTCGGGATAACCGTAATTATTGTTTACATACTCCCATTCCCTGTATGTGCTGGTGACAAACATACTCATTTTTGTGTTTTTATAATAAAGAAAATCAATATTTGTAAGAATTACCCCGTGTTGTAAAAACACACGGCTGTTGCGCAAAATTCCGTAAACCTCAAGCAGATAGCATACGGCATAGTTCGGCTTTCCGCCCTTTTGAGAACTGATGTTTACCTTTGCGGTAAGGTACAAAATCCAGTGGGCAAAACTGCCGTACTTTACGGTTTTGCCTGTCTTTTTAACATTTTCATAATCAACGCTGCTTTTATACACCGCATAAACGCAGTCCTGCTCGGGGTGATTTTTGCACACATATTCAAAAAAGCAAAAGCCGTTGTCGGTAGCCTCTACACCGTTGTCGCACACAAGCCATAAATCTTTTCTGAAAATTTTATACACAAGTGCAATCGGCAAGGCAAATATAAACAGAAAAATATGCAGTATATCTCTCGGTTTTACATCTTTGAGTTTTTCAAAAAATCTTGACATACCGCCACCGTTAAGACATAAACTCTTCGTACAAAGGAAGCACCTCTTCGGTAGTTCCCTGCATCTTTACTACGCCATCGTGCAGCCAAAGAATATTGTCACAGAGTTTTCTGAGTGTGTCGGAGCTGTGCGATACAATAACAACGGTTCTGTCTTTGTTCATAATAAGGCTACGCATTTTTTCGTAGCTCTTCTTCTTAAACTTTGCGTCACCAACGCTCAAGACCTCATCAATAAGCATAATCTCGGTTTCGAGAATCGCCGTAATTGAGAACGCAAGTTTAGAGTACATACCGCTTGAATATGTCTTTACAGGGCGGTCAATAAAGTCACCGAGTTCGGAAAATTCAATGATTTCGTCGAGTTTTTCTTCAATCTGCGGTCTTTCAAAGCCTAAAAGCATACCCGAAAGGAAAATATTTTCCCTGCCGCTTAATTTATTCTGAAAGCCTACGCCGATTGAAAGTAAGGAAATCGAATGACCGTGAAGGTCGATTTCGCCTTCGTCAGGCGAGAAAATACCTGCTATAGCTTTTAAAAGGGTTGATTTACCACTGCCGTTTTTGCCGACAATACCCAAAATCTGACCCTTTTCAACCTCAAAAGAAACACCCTTTACAGCCTCAAAATACTCAATTTTCTTATTCTTTCTCGGTGCAAAAATAGACTTTAAAAGCGAAACCTTTTTAAAACATCTGTATTTAATTTTAACATTTCTGACTGAAATTGCTGATTCTCCCATAATTAAATCACCTTTACATAGCTGTTTTCGTGCTTATAAATCGTTCTGATGCCAATAACACTGATAACGATGCCAACAACAAACCACGCAAGCAATGCTACCCAGTGTGGATCCTGATTATAAATAAGCACTCGTCTTAAATCGCAGATAATAAGAGCTATCGGATTACATTTAATCAAAAGCTCACCCAAAATACCGTCAAGTTTATTTTCGAATGAATAGAAAATACCTGAAATGTAGAAACCAAGCTGCAAAACAATGGTAATTACATTGAGCAAGTCCTCAACAAATACACCGAAGTGGAGCATAATTGTACTGCAGGCAAATGTGATTACCACCAAAAGGGCCATAATCGGCAATGCCCAGAACATTCTCCAGCTTAAAGGCACTTGGTAAATAATCATAAGAAGAACCGTAAGCGCATAGGATACAAGCATCTTAAAACCGTAAACACCGATTTTTTTCAAGAATAAATATATGCTTAGGTATATAAACTTTCGTGACAATCATCTTTTTGGACTGCACGACTTTTACGCAGCTTTTAACAACCTTGCTGAAGAACTGCCAACAGTTAAGACCGATAAATACGAATACCGGGAAATACGGCTCGCCGCTCTTAAATACAAGGATTGCGATAAACGAATACACAAGCATAAAGAAGAACGGATCAAGAATCCACCACAGCCAGCTCAAGAAAGAGCCCGCTACTTCGGACTTAAGTTCCGCCTTTGAAGAAAATACCGTGTAGTTAAAGAATTTTTTGATGTCCTTAAAAAATCTGCTCATCTTTAATAACTCACTTCCAAATCATAAAATTTCATTCTGACACATAATAACCTATCTTGAATTATATCATTATACTGTCAATATTTCAAGTATTGTGTATTTTTCGTGTGACGAATTTTGAGAGCTTTTCTGCAATTTTTCTGTTAAAGAATTTGCATATTATACACATAATACTTACAATGTCTTAAAAAAAGAATTATTATACAAATTATACTTTACAATATTGTAACATTTAATTCGGCACAGAGTTTTTAACATAATTATAATATAATGTTAAAAACTTTGCCCGATTAAAAATGACCGCAATCTTTATCGGATTTACGGTCATTTATTTTTTATTCAATTTACATTAATTATTGATATTTTCTTCAAGTTCGTCAACGCTTGTTTCTGTAATTACGGTGTTTCCGTTGTCAAACTTAAAGCTCATATTAAAATAATAATCGCTGTCTTTTCTGATAGCCGCTATGTATTTAAATGTAGTTGTTTTATCACTGTCAATCATTAAATTCAAACTTTGAGAATCATAATCACTGATAAAATATTTATAATTATCGCTTACAACCGCAATCGGAATAATATAATCGGAAGACAGTCCGTCATAAGGAACTATGTCCGCATCTGTGTCTTCAGACGCTGAAATTTCCTTTAAATATACTTTTTTGCCGCTGTTACTGAAATTATCGGCATTAACGGTAAATTCATATATCGCAAAGGTTTCCGTATCATAAGCAACGCTGTCGTCAAAATCGCTTTCATCTAATGTAGCGCCGCCCGTTTGCAGGTTACTGCCCTTAATATAGGTATCATAAATATATTTTGTGCTCGGCTTTGTTACATCAGTTACTTTTACAGTACCGAAATCGGTATCTGCCTCTTCAAATAAACTGCTGTAAATTTTATCGCAGTTCTTTGTAAAAACAACCTTGCCTTTACTATCGCCGCACTCATAATTATAGTTTATCTTCAAACTGCCGTCCTCTTTACGATTTGAATCACAGCGATATATGGTAAATGTGTCGCTTGTATGCGGTTTTATTGTGAGTTTATCGGGATTTCCGTCAACGCTGACATTTGTAAACGAATAATTCATACTGCTGTCCTTGACGGTAACATTAAAATCATCAAAAGATATTGTGAAATCATCGTCGGTGGTATTTTCAACATAAAAATCAAACTTATACTCTTTCGGAACATCATATGAGGATGTCATTGACTCTAACGAAAAAGAACCTGTTTGAATATCGGTCATTGTTATGCCGCCAAACAATGTTTCGGCTTTCTCTCCTACTTTGTATTGAGTAGAGTCAATTTTATCAACATCTGTGGGTTCCGACAGTTGTAAATCGAGACTGTTTACTATGGCCGACACTATTACAATTACCACACCTGCCAAAATTACTCCGCCGAGTATGCAGGCGGCAACAATTTTTCCTGTTCTGCCGCTGTTCTTTTTAGGTACAGGCGATTGTGTGGGAATAGGCGCAACTCCGTTCTGCCCCTGTACGGGAACATTTACAAAACCGTTTGGTCTTTGCTGTGGAATATAAGAAAAATTCGTCTGCTGTTGAGGCTGTGTACCCGAAAAATTACTTTGCTGCGGTTGAGCCTGAACATTTTGATAATTATTCTGCTGTGCAGTGTTGGCATAATTTATATTATTTTGGTTTTGTACTGCCGATGCAGAATTGTTTAAGGGTTGTTTGTTCTCAATATTTATATACGGGTTCTGTTTATTTTCGGTTTGTGGTGATTGTGATTTAAGCGAAGCTCCGCACATTGTGCAAAAGTTGCCCTCGCAATCAAATCCGCAGTTTGGACATTTCATAATAAAGTTCTCCTATATTTATGTTTATACACTGCTATAATAAATCAAAAATAAACAAAAGTCAATGCATTTTTAGAATATTTTGCTATTAAATTTACAAAATTGTTGTTGAAATATTTTAGCCGCTGTTGTATAATTTTATTGAAATGTATCGAATAAACTTGCAAAACAATTGAATTTTTGCATTAAACAGAAAAATATGAAATAACGGGAGTTTTAATTATGAGAGGATTGTATTCTTCAAAGACTAAAATTCGTCAGCAGATATTTACCGAAGTTGCTCGTTTTGCGTACGAGGGCGGTGATTATTCTAAATTTGAAAGTCTGCCTTACAAAATTATCCCGGGCGAGATTTCCACTTACAGAGAAAGCGTTTTCCTTGAGCGTGCCATTGTAGGTGAAAGACTGCGCCTTGCCATGGGACTTAACCTGTTGTCGGCAGATGAACAAGCGCCTATTTCGACAGGCGTTGAAGAAAGTATGATTGACGAAAAGGTATATGAACCGCCGCTGATTAATATTATTAAGTTCGCTTGCCACAGCTGTCCCGAAAAGCGTGTGTTCGTAAGCAACGGCTGTCAAGGTTGTCTTGAACACCCTTGTACCGAGGTTTGCCCGAAAGGCGCTATCTCAATCGTGCACGGCAAATCTTTTATTGACGAAGAAAAATGCATTAAGTGCGGCAAGTGCCAAAGTGCGTGCCCTTACAATGCAATTATAAAGCAGGAGCGACCCTGCGCAGCTGCCTGCGGTATGAAAGCAATTCACAGTGATGAACACGGCAGAGCGGATATTGACTACAACAAATGCGTAAGCTGCGGAATGTGCCTTGTAAGCTGTCCGTTCAGCGCAATTGTTGACAAAAGCCAGATTTTCCAAACAATAAAGGCTTTACAGAGTGATACTCCCGTTTATGCCGCAGTTGCACCCGCCGTTGCAGGTCAGTTTGCAGGACTTCCCGCAACAAAAATAAGAAATGCGTTCAAGGCACTCGGCTTTGAAGATGTTGTAGAGGTTGCCGTGGGAGCCGATCTTTGCACCGTTGAAGAGGCAAAAGACTTTATGGAAGAAGTGCCTGCCAAACAGCCGTTTATGGCTACTTCGTGCTGTCCCGCATGGAGCGTTATGGCTAAAAAGACATTTCCCGACATTGCGTCTTACATTTCTATGGCTCTCACCCCTATGGTACTTACAGGCAGACTTACAAAGCAGGATCACCCGGGTTGCAGAGTAGTATTTATCGGCCCTTGTGCGGCTAAAAAACTTGAGGCAAGCCGCAGAAGTATAAGAAGTGACATTGATTTTGTGCTCACTTTTGAAGAAGTGGCGGGAATGTTTGCCGCCAAAGAGGTAGATTTTGCGGCGCTTGAACCCGATGAAAAACCGCTTTCTTTCTCAAGTGCGGACGGCAGAGGTTTTGCCGTAAGCGGCGGCGTTGCAAAAGCGGTTGTTAATGCAATACACAGAATGAACCCCGAGCGTGAAGTAAAAATTGCAAACGCACAGGGACTTGACGAGTGTATGAAATTGTTAAGAATGGCGAAAGCAGGCAAATATAACGGATACCTGCTTGAAGGTATGGCTTGTCCGGGCGGCTGTGTGGCAGGTGCAGGCACAATAAATGTACCCGAAAAATCTGCCGCAGAAAACCTGAAGAGTAAAAAGAGCAGTCCATTTGAAACCGCCTGTGAATCTCCGTATGTAGACATTTTGCCCGAACTTGAAAACCTCTACAATGAGTTTTCTCATAAAAATAATGAATGATTTTAAAGTTGGGTAAATTATGGTTTAGCGGAGTGTCGGTCGGGCATTGAAATTTAGCTAACGCTAAATTATCCTCCCAAAAAGCAAAAAAGTTTACTCAATTTTTTCAAAAATTGCGGGTTTGGGCAGCGCCCATAAAATCTTCCGGTATAACAATTTATCAGGCGCAAACAGCGTGGCTGTTTGCGTGCTGAAACTAAGTTTGTTAAAACAGGCGGTAGCCTTTTAGAAAAGAATTTATTTATTCATTGTTTAATGAATGGCTTTCTTGTTGCTATCGCACTTTTAAAGGCTAACGCCGTTGTGTTCAAGCCGCCAAACAGCGAGCTGTTTGGCTATCGTTAGATTGCATAAACGGAAAGTATTTGTGGGCTTTGCCCACACCCACGACCTTTGAAAAGGTCGACCAAACTTTTATAATTGCTTGGCTAAACTGTGCACTAAACAATAATTTATTATTGTTACCCCAACATTTATTATTGAGCCTTTTTTGTTTGTTATTATTTACATATTTTCATCATAAACCGCTCTGCAGCCGCCGATAAATTTCGGTCTGGTTCTTGCGGCAAGTAAAATAGCGTTGCCGATATGGTCAAGGCTCAGTCTTACGGGAACAGCTACTTTTTTAAGGTGCATACCTATTAATGTACCGCCAATGTCAAGTCCTGCGTCAGCCTTGATTTCTTCAAGAGCAACAGGATTTTTAAATGTTTTATATGCTGTTGTGGCAAAAGAACCGCCTGCCTTTGGTTGCGGAACAACATTTACAATTTCCGCATACGGAACGGCATCACGCTCTACAATGACTGCACGGTTCAGATGTTCGCAGCATTGAGCGGCAAGATAGATTTTCTTTTCGCTAAGCACTTCATAAATACCCTTGAAAACCTGCTCGGCAACCTCAAGATTAGAGTTTTTGCCGATAGTTCCTCCGGCAACTTCACTTGAAGAACAGCCGACTACAACTATACTGCCTTCCTTAAGTTTGGCAACATTACAAAGCTCTTCGCAAGCCTGTTTTGCTTGAGAATAAATATCAACTGACATATATATCAACTCCTAAATTATCATCTATACTTATTATAGCATTATTTTTATAAAGTACAAGTCTATTAGCTTTTTAAGATAAAAATAATAGAATTTATATAACAATCTTGATTTTTTAGTAAATATGTTATATAATAAAGCTACAAAAATTTTTTAGCAAAGGATGGAAAAATATATGAATAGATTTGTATTAAACGAAACTTCTTATCACGGTGCAGGTGCAATCAATTCTATACCCGAAGAAATTAGGGGAAGAGGTTTTAAGAAGGTGCTTGTAGCGTCTGACCCCGACCTTGTAAAATTCGGAGTTACAAAAAAAGGTTACGGATGTGCTTGAAAATGCGGGCATTGAATATACTTTATATTCAGATATCAAACCTAATCCTACCATACAGAATGTTCAGCACGGTGTTGAAGTATTTAAAGAGAGCGGAGCAGATTGTATTGTTGCAATCGGCGGCGGTTCTTCAATGGATACGGCAAAGGCAGTCGGCATAATTATTAATAATCCCGAATTTGCGGATGTTCGCTCGCTTGAGGGTGTTGCACCCACAAAGAACAAAGCAGTGCCGATTATCGCAGTTCCGACAACGGCAGGTACAGCCGCTGAAGTTACAATTAACTATGTAATTACAGATGTTGAAAAGAACAGAAAAATGGTATGCGTAGATGTTCACGATATTCCTGTAGTTGCAGTAGTTGACCCTGATATGATGTCAACTATGCCAAAAGGTCTTACCGCCGCAACAGGTATGGACGCACTTACGCACGCAATTGAGGGCTACATAACAAAGGGTGCATGGGCACTTTCCGATATGTTCCATTTAAAGGCAATTGAAATTATTTCAAAGTCTTTGCGTGGCGCAGTAGATAACACACCGGAGGGCAGAGAGGGAATGGCTCTCGGTCAGTATGTTGCAGGTATGGGATTCTCAAATGTCGGACTTGGTATAGTTCACTCAATGGCTCATCCGCTCGGCGCTTTGTACGACACACCGCACGGTGTTGCAAATGCCATTATTCTTCCGACAGTTATGGAGTATAACGCTCCTGCCACAGGTGATAAGTACAAATACATTGCCGCCGCAATGGGTGTAGATGGTACAGAGAATATGACTGTTGACGAATACCGCAAGGCAGCAGTTGACGCAGTTAAAAAACTTTCTCAAGATGTAGGTATTCCTGCGGATTTAAAAGAAATTGTCAAACCTGAAGATGTACCGTTCCTTGCACAGTCGGCATATGATGATGCTTGCCGTCCCGGCAACCCAAGAGATACCAGCGTAGAAGAAATTGCCGAACTTTATAAGAGTCTTATGTAATTATAATTCGGTAACAGAATATTTATACAACATTGAAAGCCTGCGATTTTCGCAGGCTTTTTGTATAACAAAAAATGCAGTCAAAACCGACTGCATTTTTTTCGTATTATTTAGATTTTCTTTTGAAGATTTTGCCGTAAAGTTTGGTATCTTTAAAGCCTTTCGGTTGTTTGTCGGGGATTTCTTTTAAGCTGTTTACTGCTTTCTTTATGCCTGTATATTCGCTTTCAAGAATTGTGCAGAGCGCATATGAGGCATAGGGGAGGAGAAGAACAATGTATGTCAGTATATACTGCGATTTTCCTTCGAAAAGCAAGTGATAGCCGAATCCTCCGAGCAATACAAGCGGCAGCAATACCGTAGAAATGTTTGTCTTTTTATACAGGAACATAAAGTAAATGCCGAGTGTAAAGAGTATAAACACTGCCATCATATAGAAGTTAAAGTACAATTCAAGGAACTGTCCTGTATTGCCGTCATAAACAGCCTTGCCAAGACCCTCCTGTACATCAACATCGTGTCCTTTAACCTTGCTTACCCAAATGCTTTCGTATGACGGTTCATTCCACTGACTTAAAATTTTGTTGCCAAAGAAATTAATTGCATATTCGGAATCGTTTTTCATTTTATTAAGACGGCTGTTAATATCTGACCATGCTTGCGATTCTGCGGCATCAATATCACAATTGTTGCTTGTATAAAGACTTAGTGCGATGTTGTTATACCAACCGGGAGCCATATAGGATTCGTTAAGTCCCATATCAAGATAAAGTACCTGTGAAACACCGCCCTTAAGTTCGGTGTTTGCTCTTGATGCGTAGCTTTTGATTACAAGATTACTTGTACCGACAACGGCAATACAGAGAGCAAGTGCAAATGCGATACTCTGCCATTTTTTAGCCTTTACGGTGTGAATGATAAGCATAATTACAAAGGCAACAAGGTAAATTAAGTTGTTGTACTTTGCAAGTGCCGATACAACGAGCAGAACTCCGCAAGGGATAAGCACAAGATATTTATCGGTTTGGAAATATTTGATTAGGAAGTGTGACGCCCATATTGCACAGCACATACCGATTATGTTGCCGTATACGAATGTGCAGAAAAGTACAGGCTGAATACAACCGGCAAGTGCAAGAATTACTATAAATTCAATTTTGTTTCTGCCGAAAATCTGCTTTGTGATTTTTGCAATGCCAAGATATGCCGCCGCAACGCAAAGTACATTTATAACTTGTAGAGGCATTGTGCTGTCTGTACCGAAAATTCTGTAAACGATTTCGCTTATAAGCACAAAGCCGAGTTGGAACGGATAACAATTGTAGTATGAAAATCCGCCGTAGAAATCCTTGTTATAAAAATCGGAACCGTTATGTAAAGATGCATAATTGCCTTGTGCCGTTTGAGAGGCGGTTTCGTAAATATTGTAACTGTCTGCCGCAGGAATTGATTGTACAGAGAATATCCATACAAGTCCGATGATTGCGGAAAAAGCAAACAAGCCTGCCTCCATAAATTTCATATTTACTTTAGGCGAAAAATGCGGTATGCTTATTAATCTTAAAAAGCAAAGCTGTAAAATATCACAAGGGCAGAAATATATTTATTACAAATAAATCGTCTTGAAACAAAATAACTTCGGAGCTGTAGTTTGCAGGGTCAATAACGCAGGTCTGAAATATACTCATTATTGCAATGTAGCCAAAAACTAAAAACAGCAGTCCGCATATTATATTCACCGCTATGCTTTCGGTAAGGCAATGCTTTGCAACAGCAGTTTTAACCGTGGTTTGAGCCTTTTGCTTAGGCTCTTTGTTTTTTCTTGATTAGTTGGGTATTGCTCATTTTTGCACCTTCCTGTTAAAATCTTTTTTTACAGAGCGCATAAAGAGCTTTCCGAGTGCGTCTTTAGGGTCTACATTGTCAAACAAAACGCTGTAAACGCTTTCGACAATCGGAAGCTCAACATTATTTTCTTTGCCGAGTTTGCACAATGCTTTTGATGTCATAACACCCTCGGCAAGTTTTTCAAATTTAATGCCCTTTACATAATTTTCACCGTAACTGCGGTTATGACTCCATTTTGAGAATAAAGTTGCCTCATAGTCGCCGAGATGACAAAGTCCATAGGCGCTCATTTCATTGCCACCGAGAGCTTTTATAAGTCTTGCAATCTCTCGTGTGCCTCTTGCCATAAGCGCACCTTTTAATGACGCATAGCCAAAGCCGTCAAGCATACCTGCGGCAATGCCGATAACATTTTTAGCGGCCGCACCGATTTCGCTTCCGATAAGGTCTGTGCCGACATAAAATCTTATGAGTGAGCTTGAAAAACTGTTTACAAGCTTTTCTTTTATTTCGTGATTTTTGCTGTCGATTACCATACAGTTTGGAATACCCTTTACATAATCCTGCGGATGTCCCGGGCCTACCCATACGGCAATAGGTGTTTTTTCTTCGTCAACAAAGTCACCGACAACTTGGCTGAGTCTTTGACCCGTTGCTGCCTCAACACCTTTCATACAAAGCACAATGGTTTTGCCGTCAAGATTGTTTTGAGCGATGCTCTGCATATATGAACGCAAATGTTGAGATGAAATAGAAATAACAATTACTTCTGCGTGATTGACCGCCTTTGCAAGGTCAGAAGTAACCTCTATTGATTCGGGAAAAGTAAGGTAGTCGTTTTTATGTGTTGTGCTTAACTGTATAAATTCGGGAGCGTCGGCAAGTCCGCAGGAAATTACATTGTTGCCTATCTTATCAAGATACCAGGCAATGCAGCTACCCCAGCGACCGCAACCCAAAACAGAAATATTCATTTATAATCACCTGAAATTTATTTTTTTAATAATATAAACGCAGCCCGCAAAAGGCCTTATCGGCACAAATGCAGGCAAAGTCTGCTTTTAATATGTAATAATATTAAATAAAAAACAAAATAACCCCGCCTGACCGTATGATTTTTATAATAACCTGCCTACGAGAAAGCAGGTGGGTGCTCTCCTTTAAACATTAGGCTTCCTTCTTCCGCCAAAGCGGGAGGTCTGCACACCGATTAAAGAGCCGGGCTCCCGATTTAAGAGTTGTAGGGTTATTTTAAAATCATTCACGCATCAGGCAGGGAATTTGTCAAATTGCCATTACTGATATTATATGACAGAAAGAGAAAAATTACTCTTCTTCGTCTTCCTCGTCATCATTGTAATAGTTTTCTTCAAAAATAGCAGCGATTCTGTCGAGCTTTTCATCGTCTTCGATTTCGGCAAGCTCTTCTTCACCGTCTTTTTCAAATACTTCCATAATATAGTATTCGCCGGGATCGTTTACAGCGTCTGCCGGGTTCTCATAGTAAGGGAAGAGTACATAGAACTTACCTTCTTCATTTTCAATAATATCAAGAATTTCAAATTCTATTTCTTCGCCCTCATCACTGATTAAAGTAATAAGATCTACATTAAATTCGTTATCCATAAAAATATATCCTTTCGTTTGCACTTAGCAAATAAAAACAGCATTTATATTATAAAACCAAATTAAAAAGAATTATAAAAATTAATTACCCATTGCTGTTTTAATTGTTCAAGATTATTTTACAATTTTTTAAGCGATTAGTCAAGCATTATTCGTATTTAATTAAAATATATATTTTTTTTGCATAAATATTGATAAAAGTATTGATAAATTACAATTAGTATGATATATTATAGATATATTAAACAATAACTCCCTTTCAATGTGCTTGAGTACTCCATAAAATTACCTAAAAACCGGCGACTTCTCAGTCGCCGATTTTTACTGTATGTAAAAAGTGTTCAGTTAAAATCAAACTTATTTGTATTATCATAGCTATAATTACGCTTGAAAAAACTTTTCAAAAAGATATATAATGCTAAATAATGCTGTCTTTAAACAGATTATTGTGTTTATATAAGCGATATTTTAATTTTACGGCAAAATTACTCTAATGAAGGGTGGAACTATGAGATCTTTTGAAAAATTACCTCCTAAGTTTCAAAATGATGAGGTAAAGCATTATTACGATATTATTGCCAAAAAGTCTTTTTCTCTTGTATTAAAAAGGATTACGGATATTATCTTCTCCCTTATTATTCTGGTTATTCTTATAATACCGATTGCGGTTATTGCCGTAATAGTTAAAGCAACCTCGAAAGGTCCCGTTTTTTACAGGCAGGAGAGAGTTACTTCTTATGGCAGGGTATTTAAGATTTTTAAATTTCGTACTATGGTGCAAAATGCCGACCGTATCGGCACACTTGTAACAACAAGCGGAGATGCCAGAGTAACTAAGGTGGGCAGAATCTTAAGAAAATATCGTCTTGACGAACTCCCGCAGATTTTTAATGTACTTGCAGGCTCAATGACCTTTGTCGGTACTCGTCCGGAAGTACAGAAGTATGTGGATATGTACAAAGACGAATACAATGCAACCTTGCTTATGCCTGCGGGAATAACCTCGCTTGCTTCTATTATGTATAAAGACGAGGAAAAACTTTTACAAAATGTCGAAGATGCGGATAAGGTTTATGTTGAAACTATTTTACCCGAAAAAATGAAGTATAATCTTATGTATCTTGAAAATTTCGGCTTTTTGTCCGACATAAAACTTATGTTTAAAACAGTTAAAGAGGTACTTAGGTAACAGGGGGTGTATAATGAAAGAGCTAAAGAAAAAAATAAAGAGCTTTTCTTGTTACAGAAAGGTTTATATTTTTACTCTGTTTTTTTGTAATGTATCATTTTTACAAATTCCTGCGTATATTCTTGTAGCATTTTTGTTTTGCTGGGGCATATGGCTTACCTATTATAAGCAAAAAACAAACAATACATTTTTTAAACTGCGCTTTGGCTTGTGGGTGTGGGGATTCCTTGCGGTTTCTCTTTTAACCATGCTGTTAAACTTTACTTATACTATTTTCTACAGTGCGTTAATGTTTTTACATATACTGATATGCTTTTTTATATTTTACGGTATGCACACAGAACCTGATTTTGATTTCAAAAACGAGCTTTATACCGTGGCAAGAGGTATTGTGTATATTACTACAATTGCAAACTTCATCGGTATTTTCTGCCTTATGTTTAACATAAGGTTTGAATGGTACTGGATTAAGTTTACAATATACGAAAACAGATTTACGGGTATTTACATAAATCCTAATTTGCTTGGTTTTGTTTCCTGTGTAGCAATTTTTTGCTGTCATATTCTGTGTAAACCTGATTTTCAAAATGCGGTTAATCAAAGAAAAGTCAGCAAAATATGGATAGTTGCCTGTATGTGTACAAGCTTGTTTTCGCTTTTGCTTTGCGATTCAAATGCGTCTATGGTACTTATTCTTGCATATATGATAGTTTATATTGTATATCAGTTTTTTGCTGCAAAAGACGGACTTTCTCCCGCAAAAGTCACGATGAGAATAGTGGCGCTTGTACTTGTAGGAACTTTTCTTGTGGGTTCTTCACTTATGTTCAGGGAAATCTGTCAGCAGGGGTTTGCTGTTGTTACGGCAAAGACTTATTCTTTACTTGATGAAATTACAGAAAAAGAGCAGTCGGATACCGATGAACAGCCAAAGCAAAATGATTCCGACAATAATAAAACCGCTGCGCCGTCCGACAAAGGGCCGATAACATTTGAACACGAAAATTCCAATATTGACAGCGGTCGTTTTAAGCTGTATAGAGAATCTTTAGATTTGTTCAAAATATCGCCTGTCTTTGGAATAAGTAACGGAAACATCGTGTTCTACAGTCAGGAATATGCAAACGGTACTTTAAAATATACTTACCATAACAATGATTTGCACAACGGATTTTTAACTATACTTGTATCTACAGGTGTGCTCGGATTTGTTATTTTCGGTATATTCGGTTTCCGCTTTGCAAAACACGCCGCACAACATTTATTCCTGCAAAAAAAGACCTTTAAAAATGACGCTTATCCGTGTATGTTCGCATTTTTAAGCGCATATCTTTTCTATGCGTTATTTGAAAAGGCACTGCTTTACGATATATCGTTTATGGTAATGTGGTTCTGGCTGATAATGGGTTACACAAGCTGTTACATAGCTAAGTTTGAACCGATGCTTGAAACACGCTATCTTTTTCATCAAAAAAGACTCCACAGAAGTCTGCTTTGATACTTGTATAATTACAATTTTTAGGCTATAATAACCGTAGGTATGTTTACCTGCGGTTTTTATTTTTCTGAAAAGGAATTGATATAAATGAAATACGGATTTGTAAAGGTTGCGGCGGCTACACCTATTATCAGAGTATCTGATTGTAAAAAGAATACCGACGCAATAATTGCGCAAATAAAAGAGGCAAATATTGAGGGTGCCGCACTTGTGAATTTTCCCGAATTATGCATAACCGGCTATACTTGCAGCGATTTGTTTTTACAGCAAACTCTTCTTAAAACAGCAGAAAGCTCGGTTTACAGAATAATTGAAGAAACCAAAAATCTTGATATTATATCCGTTGTGGGCGTTCCGGTTGCTTTCAGGGAGGCTCTTTACAACTGTGCGGCAGTTATTTTTAAGGGCAAATTACTCGCTCTTGTGCCAAAGGCAAATATTCCGAATTATTCAGAATTTTACGAGGCAAGACATTATACAAGCGGAAAAAATACGGATTTTGAAATTGAGTATGCAGGCCGGAAAACTGTTTTGACCGATAAAGTTTTGTTCCAAAATAAAAATATGCCCGATTTTACCATTGGTGTGGAGGTTTGCGAAGATTTATGGGTAGCGGAATCTCCGTCAATAGCTCTTGCAAAATCGGGAGCAACGGTTATTTGCAATCCGTCAACCTCCGATGATACCATCGGCAAAGCAGAATACAGACGCTCGCTTGTGAGAATGCAGAGCGGCAAACTTTGCTGTGCATACATTTATACCGATTCAGGATTTGGGGAAAGCACAACAGACACAGTTTATTCTGCACAGAATATAATATGTGAGAACGCATCTTTGTTGAGCGAAAGCGAGCGCTTTACGACAGGCATTACTTATGCGGATATTGATGTTCAAAAACTTATGGGCGAGCGCAGAAGAATGAGTACATTCTGCTACGACAATGAAAATGTCAGAAGAATTTATTTTGATATGCCGCTTACCGATACAAAGCTCTCAAGAAAATTTGAACAGACTCCGTTTGTACCGTCGGCAAAAGATGACCTTAGCAGAAGATGCAAGGAAATTATAACAATGCAGGCAACAGGACTTGCAACCAGACTTGCTCATACAGGAATTAAGAATGTTGTGCTCGGACTTTCGGGCGGTCTTGACAGTACACTTGCACTTATTGTTTGCGTTCACGCTTTTGATATGCTCGGTATTGACAGAAAAAATATTCACACTGTAACAATGCCTTGTTTCGGTACAACAAAGCGTACCAAATCAAATGCCGAAAAACTTGCAGAGGCTTATAATGTTTCTTTTGAAGAAATTAATATTACCGCAGCGGTAAGACAGCATTTTATAGATATTAAGCACGATGAAAGTGTAACAGACATTACCTATGAAAATTCGCAGGCGAGAGAGCGTACTAAAATTCTGATGAACCTTTCAAATAAGTACGGCGGTCTTGTAATCGGTACGGGCGATTTGTCGGAACTTGCGCTTGGTTGGGCAACCTACAACGGCGACCATATGAGTATGTATGCGGTGAATGTTTCTATTCCTAAAACACTCGTTCGTTACCTTACAGCGTACGAGGCTGAAATCAGTGACGGAGAATTAAAAACGGTTTTGCTTGATGTGCTTGATACACCTGTAAGTCCGGAGCTTTTGCCGCCTGATAAAAACGGAGAAATCGCACAGAAAACCGAAGATGTGGTCGGCCCTTATGAATTGCACGACTTTTTCCTTTATTACTTTGTGCGTTTTGGATTTACTCCGTCAAAAATATATTATCTTGCAAAGCGTTCCTTTGCGGGAAAGTACAATAACGATACAATCAAAAAATGGCTTGTTACATTTTTAAAGAGATTTTTCTCTCAACAGTTTAAGCGCAGTTGTTTGCCTGACGGCCCAAAGGTAGGTTCGGTAACGCTTTCTCCTCGTTCGGACTGGAGAATGCCAAGTGACGCAAGCGTAAGAATTTGGCTTGATGAGCTTGAAAATCAGTAAATCTGAAATTCAAGGGGGCTTTTTGTGAAATATTTTATTAAAAGAGATGTTTGTGCGGATTTTGGCGCTTTTGAAATTTATGACGAAACGGGCATAGAAAAATATCTTGCGGAATTTTCAAAAAGCAAACGAAGCCGAAAAATTATTATTCACAGTGCTGACGAAATTTTTGTTAAGATAAGATGCTTGTCGGTGTCAAACATTATTGCCTGCAATATAAACGCAGGCGGTAAAAAAATGCGCATTTTAATGGGCGTAAACCGCAATGAACTTGTTTGTATTTGCTCCGGTGTAAATTGGAAAATTTGCGGAAATATAGCGCAAAAAAGTTTTTCCGTACAGGATGTTGACAATACGGTTATTGCAGTGCAAAAGAGAGTATTTTCGAGCACGGAAAGTTATGAACTCGATGTGTATTCGCCGTCAAATGAACTGTTATCAATATCTGTTGCGGTTTGTATAAATATGCTCAATACAGTTGACAATCCCGTCAGACAGGCGGTATAATTATTAAGTACCCGATTTTTGTCGGGTAAAGTATAAATTCACAGGGGAGGATTTATTATGGATAGATTACTACAGCTTTTAAGTACAAACTCAGGCTTTACCACAGCCGAGATAGCGACAATGCTCGGTGAGCCGGAAGATTACATCAAGGCTCAAATAAAGGAATACGAAACTCAGGGCATTATCAAAGGCTACCAGGCAGTTGTAAACTGGGAGAATACCAAGGAAAACTATGTTGAGGCACTTATTGAGCTTAAGGTTACTCCTAAAAAAGATGCAGGCTTTGACGAAATGGCGAAAATGTGTATGGCATTTGACGAGGTGGATTCTGTGTATCTTATGGCGGGTACATATGATTTTGCGCTGATAGTTAAGGGCGAATCTATGCAGGATATCGCAATGTTTGTATCTAAAAAACTCTCCACAATCGACGGAGTGCTTTCAACAGGCACACATTTCATTATGCGTCGCTACAAAGACAGCGGAATGAATCTCATCGATTTTGAAGGGTCGGATGAGAGGAGTTTAATTCTGTGATTGACTATTCAAAATTTTTAAATAATTCTATACAAGAAATAAAACCGTCGGGTATTCGTAAATTTTTTGATATTGCAAGCGAAATGGACGATGTTATCTCTTTGAGTATCGGTGAACCTGATTTTCAGACGCCGTGGCATATCCGTGAAGAGGGTATAAATTCTCTTAAAAACGGCAAGACTTGGTATTCACCGAACCGTGGTTTCGCACAGCTTAGAGAAGAAATTGCCAATTATTATGCAAGACGCTTTAATATATCATATGAGGGCAAAACTCAGGTGCTTGTTACAGTTGGCGGCAGTGAGGCTATTGACCTTGCTTTCAGATGTCTTGTTTCAGAGGGTGACGAGGTAATTATTCCCGAGCCGTCTTTTGTTTGTTACGAACCGCTTACTCATATGGCAGGCGGTAAGGCAGTTATAATTAATACAAAGGCAGAGGATCAGTTCAGACTTAAAGCTGATGACCTCGAAAAGGCAATTACCGATAAAACTAAGCTCGTTGTTTTGCCGTTTCCTAATAACCCAACAGGCGCTATTATGGAGAAAGCTGACCTTGAGGCTATTGCAGAGGTAATTAAAAAGCACGATTTGTTTGTGCTTTCGGATGAAATTTACTGCGAGCTTACATACGGCGGAAAGAACCACATTTCTATTGCCGCTATTGACGGTATGTATGAGCGTACTGTTGTTATTAACGGCTTTTCAAAGTCTTATGCAATGACAGGCTGGCGACTTGGTTACGCTTTAGGTCCTGTTCCGATTATTGCACAAATGACAAAACTGCATCAGTATGGCATTATGTCAGCGCCTACAACCGCACAGTATGCGGCTATTGAGGCTTTACGCAACGGAGATCCTGATGTTGTAAATATGCGCAATGAATATGATATGCGCCGCCGCCTTGTGGTTGATTCATTCAACGCAATGGGACTTACTTGTTTTGAGCCTTATGGTGCATTTTATGTATTTCCTTGTATTAAGAGCACAGGTATGACTTCAGAGGACTTCTGTACAAAGCTTATTATGGACAAGCATGTCGCAGTGGTTCCGGGAACAGCCTTTGGCGAATGCGGCGAGGGTTTTGTAAGAGTTTCTTATTCTTATTCATTAAACCATCTTAAAACCGCTTTACAGCGTATCAGGGACTTTGTAGAGGAGCAGAAAAATGGAAATTAAGGTTCTTGCACCTGCAAAAATCAATCTTACGCTTGATGTCACTGGCAAACGACCTGACGGCTATCACAATATTTTGTCGATAATGCAAAGTGTTGATTTATATGACACAATTACCGTTACCGATAATGACAGCGGTCAGATTACCGTTTCATGTAATTATGAGGGCGTCCCTTGTGATGAAAAAAATATTTGTTACAAAGCGGCGGAAAGATTTTTTATTGCTACCCGTAACGAAGGACAGGGCGTACATATAGATATTGATAAGGTTATTCCTACTCAAGCGGGACTTGCAGGAGGAAGTACAGACGGTGCGGCTGTTCTTATGGGACTTAATAAGATGTTTGACGCATTTTTAAAGCCCGATGAATTGCACGAAATTGCTGAAAAAATAGGAGCGGATGTTCCGTTCTGCCTTGTGGGCGGCACAAAGTATGCTACGGGAATCGGTACAAAACTTCAAAAAATGCCTAATTTTTTGGCATCGCATATTGTTATCTGCAAACCTGATAATGTAAGTGTTTCCACGGCCGAGGCATATAAAAAAGTGGATGCGTTAAATCCGCACCCACCTTATACAGATGAAATGATAAAGTCACTTTTCAGCCGTGATATGTTCAGAATTACATCTACTTTATTCAATGATTTTGAGCTTGCATTAAAGCTTGAAGAAGTGAACAATATTAAAAGAATTATGTACAAGCGCAAAGCACTTGGAGCAAGTATGTCGGGTTCGGGTTCGGCTGTTTTTGCAGTCTATAATTCCGAACGCAAGGCTAAAAAGTGCGTTGACGCATTAAAAGAAAAATATGATAAAGTTTTCCTTTGCCATCCGACAAAGGAAGGCTGCAAAATAGTCTGATTATTATCAGGCTATTTTATTTTGTCTTAATTTTTGTTGTTTTTTATCAAAAGTTGGGGGTAAATTATGGTTTAGCGGAGTGTCGGTCGGGAATTGAAATTTAGCTAACGCTGTTGTGTTCAAGCCGCCAAACAGCAGGCTGTTTGGCTATCGTTAAATTGCATAAACGGAAAGTATTTGTGGGCTTTGCCCACACCCACGACCTTTGAAAAGGTCGACCAAACTTTTATAATTGCCTTGTGAAGTATTCCGCTAAGCCATAATTTATTAATATTATCCCAACATTTAAAATACAACCCCAAAATCTATTTTAACTTACAAGTCTGTTTATCCTCTTCTTCGGCTTGCAAAAACATAAGAAGAAAACCTGCAAAAAGCAATATGCAGCTGCACCAGATTGTATATTGTTTCCAAAATCCGATTATAACATTTTCAATAACCGCTCCGAAAGCAAAGAAGAATATAACTCCGTAGTATATAAGCGATTTTCTAAGACATTCTTTATCTTTATTAAAAATAAAATTAAATAAATTTTGTGTACCTGAACGCAGGTTGCCGATGCACATTGTGGTTGCCGAAGCATTGCCTTTTACTTTTCTGAAACTTTCAACCTGTATACCGCAGGCGAACGAAACAAGCGAGTTCGCAATCATATTGTATTCTTGGGATATAAATCCTACAGAGAATAAAATAATACATTCAAGCAAGACGGTGTATTGTCGCCAATGCAGGATATTGTCAATCGTGCAAAAGCGGTGCACTATCTCCGCAAGAATTATTCCGAACGCAAAGGCAATTACCGGAAAAAGGTACTGCAACATTTTCTCAAAATTTCCTTCCGATAAATTGATTGCAAGCAAAATTATGTTGCCCGTCTGCGCATTTGCAAATACTTCACCGCGAAAAGTGTAAGTATAGGCGTCCATAAATCCGCCCGATACCGCAAGCAATATTGCAAGTCGGCGTGATTCCGAAATCTGTCCTCTTAACTTTTTCATAATCTATTTCTCCTAAAAATTTTTCCAATATGTATTATAGTCTTTTTTGTTAAAAATGCAAGTATATGGATTATAAAACAGAAAATTAAGTTAATCGTATAATTTATAAAAGCAGCGTTAGATATAGTTTAAAACTATATCTAACGCTATTTTTTTAGTATTAACACTTTTTTTACTTTAGCTGTATAATATTTACAGACTTCTTTGAAAGGATTTGTAAATAAATATGAAAACTTCGATAATCGGTTATCCGAGAATAGGTAAACTTCGTGAACTTAAATTTGCGAGTGAAAAATATTTTAGAAATGAAATTGCACAGTCAGAGCTTTTCGATACAGCAAAAAAGTTAAGAACAGAAAACCTTACAGAACAAAAGAACAGCGGGCTTGATTTTATTCCCTCAAACGATTTTTCTTTTTATGACGGAATGCTCGACACGGCTTTTCTTTTGAATGTTGTTCCAGACAGATACAAAAACCTCGGTTTATCTCCGCTTGACGAATATTTTGCGGCTGCAAGAGGTTATCAGGGAGAAAAGGGAGATGTTAAAGCTCTTGCAATGAAGAAATGGTTTAATACAAACTATCATTATATGGTACCTGAAATTGACGATAATACGGTTTTGAAATTATCCGATAACAAACCTTTTGAACTTTTTACCGAGGCATTGGATAACGGAGTAAAAACCACTCCTGTAATAATCGGTCCGTATACTTTCCTTGAGCTTGCAAGATATATCGGCACAAAGACCAAAGAAAACTTTTTCGGCAACATTACAGATGCATACATTCAGATTATCGGTAAGTTTGTAACTCTCGGCGCAGAATGGTTGCAGCTTGACGAACCTTGTCTTGTAAAAGATATGAGCAGAGAGGACATAGAGTTCTTTAATTCATTGTACACCAAGATTCTTGAGAATAAAAACGGTCTTAAAATCCGCTTGCAAACTTATTTTGGCGATGTAAGAGATTGCTACAAAGAAATATGCGCTCTTGATTTTGACGGAATAGGTCTTGATTTTATTGAGGGTAAAAAAACACTTGAACTTATTGAGAAAAACGGTTTTCCGTGTGACAAAGTGCTTTTTGCAGGTGTGGTAAACGGTAAAAACATTTGGAGAAATAACTATGAAAAGACAGTGGAGTTATTAAAGAATTTACAGAATAAATCAATTAATACTGTAATCAGTACTTCGTGTTCGTTACTTCATATTCCGTATACCCTTAAAAATGAAGTTAAGCTTTCGGATACATATAAAAACCATTTTTCATATGCAAGCGAAAAGCTGGTTGAATTAAATGAAATCAAAAAAATTATCGAAACCGAGGATTATTGCAATTTACCTGAATATACAGCAAACATCAAATTGTTTTCCAAAGAAAGAAGCGGCTGCAATACAAATGTAAAAGAAAAGGTAAACGCTTTATCTGAAAAAGATTTTACAAGATTGCCTGTATTTTCGGAGCGTGAAAAAATACAGAAAGAAGAGTTTAAATTACCGCTTTTACCTACAACAACCATAGGTTCTTTCCCACAGACTTCCGATGTTCGTCAGACAAGAGCGTCATACAAAAAAGCAAATATTTCCGAAACCGATTATGAAAAGTTTATGAAGTCAAAAATTGCGGAGTGTATTGAGTTTCAGGAAAACATTGGTCTTGATGTACTTGTTCACGGTGAATTTGAAAGAAATGATATGGTAGAGTATTTCGGTGAATGCCTTGACGGATATATCTTTACCGAGAAAGCCTGGGTACAGTCATACGGTACAAGATGTGTTAAACCTCCTGTTGTATGGGGTGATATTTCAAGAGCAAAACCAATGACTGTTAAATGGTCAACTTATGCTCAAAGTCTTACAGAAAAGCCTGTTAAGGGTATGCTTACAGGCCCTGTTACAATATTAAACTGGTCTTTCCCGAGAGAGGATATTTCTTTAAAAGAAAGTGCATACCAGATAGCTCTTGCAATTCGTGAGGAAGTTTTGGATCTTGAGGCAAGCGGAATTAAGATTATTCAGATTGACGAAGCTGCTTTAAGAGAAAAATTACCGTTGCGTAAATGCGATTGGAACAAGGAATATCTTGACTGGGCTATAAAAGCATTCCGTCTTGTACACAGCGGCGTAAAATCTGAAACTCAAATTCATACTCATATGTGTTACAGCGAATTTGCCGATATTATTGAGGATATTGACAATATGGATGCCGATGTTATTACTTTCGAGGCAAGCCGTTCTGACCTTACACTTCTTGATGTACTCAAAGCAAAGAAATTCCGTACAGAGGTTGGCCCGGGTGTATATGACATACATTCGCCGAGAATCCCTACAGTTGAGGAGATTAAATCGGTGATAAATAAAATGCTTTCCAAGGTATCTTATAATAAATTGTGGATTAACCCCGATTGCGGTTTAAAAACAAGAGGTAATGAAGAAACTGTACAAAGTCTGAAAAATCTTGTAAAAGCAACAAAAGAAATCAGAGAAGAAAATAATTTATAATTCAGATGAATATTTTAAAAGTAACCTGTCCATACTCCTTAAAAAGAGAGGGCAGGTTATTTTTATGAAATTACTTATAAAATCATTTTGTATTGCATTTGTACTTACCGTCATTTACTCTGTAATACCGTTTCAGGCAGAGTGCGAACAGATTTCCGAAGAAGTGTTCAGACTGCATATTCTTGCAAATTCCGACAGTGCGGAGGATCAGGCATTAAAGCTGAAAGTGCGTGACGCTTTGCTTGAATATACCGATATGCTTTTTGATAAAGCCGCAGACAGTGATGAGGCAGAGAACATTGCAAGGGAAAATTTAAAAACTTTGCAAACCGTTGCACAAAATGTTGTTTATGAAAACGGATATGATTATAAGGTAAACGCTCAAGTTGTAAAAATGTATTTTAATACAAGATATTATGATAATTATACAATGCCTGCGGGTATATATGATGCATTGAGAATTACTGTGGGTGACGGTAAAGGGCATAATTGGTGGTGTGTAATGTATCCGTCAATTTGTATATCATCTGCGGTCGATACAGATGAAAAGGTGGAAAAAACTTTTTCGGAAAATCAGCAGGAAATCGTTAAAGGAAATGATTATCAATATAAGTTTAAGGTTGTGGAGATATTTGAAAAAATAGTTTCTTTTTTTGAGTAATATCCTTTAAATGACACACCTGTTATGGTATCATAGTAGTATAATTTATTTACTACACCTGAAACGGGGGATAGATTTGCTTAGATTTGTACTCGGAAAAAGCGGTACAGGCAAAACGGAATACCTGTATAATACGCTTACAAAACTTGCGGAATCGGGAGAAAATCGCATAATTATGCTTATTCCCGATCAGAGTTCTTTTGAAACAGAAAAAGTATTTCTTGACAGGCTCGGCGCAAAAAAGTGTCAGAATGTAAAAGTATTCGGTTTTTCACGCTTTTGCAGATATGTTTTTGATACAATTAATTTTGAACAGAAAAATGTTATAGATGACAGCACAAGAGCGGTAATTATGAGCCTTGCACTCGAACAGCTTGACACAAGCCTTGAAATGTTTGCAAACAGCAGCGGTAAAAAGAGTGTGATTGAGGCAATGCTTTCTGCACTTAAGGAATGTAAAAAGGCGAAGATTTCTACCGAGATGTTAAGAAATGTATCGGCTTTGATTGATGATAAAACACTGAAAACCAAACTAAGGGAAACTGCGCTAATAATAGACACTTTTGACGCTATTGTTGAACAAAGTTATATAGACCCACTTGATAATCTTACAAGGGCAGCGGAAATTTTAAAAGAGAAAAATATTTTTGACGGTTTTTACACTTGCTGTAGATTCTTTCAGCGGATTTTCAAAACAACAGCTTGAGGTGTTAAGACTGTTATTTATGCAGTGTGAAAGCGCTTTTGTTGCACTTACATTAAATCCTTTTGAAGATGAACAACAAAGCCTTTTCAGCACCACAAATGATACATATAAATGTCTGAAAGCTATTGCAAAGGCAGAAAATATTGATATAAAATCGCCGATAAAACTTGAAGAAAATTTCAGAAATGAGAGTGAAGAACTAAAAATTCTTGAAAAGAATTTTTATCAAAACAAAAATAATAAATATGAGTTAAAAACAAATGCAATAACTGCTTTTTCTGCCGATACCGTGTACGGAGAATGTGAGTTTGTTGCAAAACAGATTAAAAAACTCATTATCGAGCAAGGGTATTTGTATTCCGACATCGCCGTAATTTGCAGAGATATTGCACCGTATGCGGGTGTTTTGAATACTGTGTTTGACAAATACGAAATTCCGTATTTTATGGATATGAGCTACGATATTTATATTAAGCCCGTTATTCGATATGTATGCTCGATTTTCAATGCTGTTTTGAATGGTTGGCAAAAAGAAGATTTACTCGCAATTTTAAAAACAGGACTCAGCAATAATTCCGATGAAGAAATATCAGCTTTTGAAAACTATGTTTATGTGTGGAATATTAACGGAGCGGCTTTTAAAAAGCCGTTTGAAAATAATCCCGACGGTTTTTCCGAAAAAATGAGAAAAACTCAAACAGAACAGCTTGAAATGGCTGAAAAAGTAAGAAAAAATCTTGTTGAACCGCTTGTAAAATTCAGAGAGGACATCAAGGATAAAACAGGTAGAGAAATTACCGAAAAGTTATATAATTTGCTTGAACAACTTGAGGTGACAAACGCTGTTTCTCAAATGTTTGACAAGCTGAAAGCCGACGGTGAAATTGCACAGGCAAAAGAGCAAATCAGACTGTGGAATTTGCTTATGGGCACTCTTGACCAAACCGTTGCGGTTGCAGGTGATTTAAAAATATCTTTGAAAAGGTATTTTGAGTTGTTGTCGCTAAGATTGTCGGCACTGCAAATCGCAGATATTCCCCGTACGGTTGACAGTGTATCGGTGGGTACGGCAACCCGTGTAAGACTTAATAATGAAAAAGCCGTTTTCCTTATAGGTTGTATTGACGGAGTATTTCCGGCAGTACCTTCCGCATCGGGACTTTTTTTCTGCATACGAATTAAAAACGCTTATTGCCAATAATCTTCCTTTCGGAGATGAACCTGCCGAGCTTGCGGATTTTGAAAATTATATGGCTTACAAATCCGCAACAGCGCCGTCGCAAAAACTTTTTGTTTCATTCTATAAAACCGACCTTACGGGCGGCACATATATGCAATCTTCAATTATAAATGAAATAATCGCTGTTTTTCCGAATATTTTATTGCACAGAGAAGAAGAGTATTGCTCGGTTGCGGACAGCACATGGGCTATATTGCCTGCGTTTGAGGAGTGTGCAAGAAATTTTAACAGTGACAGCAATGAAGAAAGAGCGTTAAAAAATATTTTTCCGAAAACGAAATATTTAAAGATAAGTACAGTGCCGTTGCAAACGCAAGCAAAGCAAAGCCTTTTGTATTTGATGATAAAAGCAATGTAGGTCTTTTGTTTGGCAATGATTTAAACATATCCGCCTCGCAGGTTGAAAAATTCAGTTTATGCAGATTTTCATATTTTTGCAATTACGGTCTGAATGTTCGTGAACGCAGAAAAGCGGAGATAAATCCCCTTGAATACGGTACTTTTATTCATTATATTATGGAAGTATTTTTCAGCAAATACTCTAAAAACGAATTCTCAAATATGAGTGAAGATGAGATAAACAAGGAATGTGACAGTATTCTTGATGATTATGTCAATAAACATTTCGGAGGTTCACAAAAAAATACTCCCCGCTTTATGTACAGGTTCAATAAGATAAGAGAAAATGTACATTTTCTTGTTTTGCATATCATAGAAGAACTTAAGAACAGCGGTTTTGAACCTGTGGATTGTGAACTTAAAATAGACGGAGATATTCCGGGGTACGAAGTCGTTTTGCCTACGGGGCAGAAAATATTGTTAAGAGGCAGTGTTGACAGGGTAGATATTCTGAAAAAAGGTGAGGAAAATTATATCAGAATTATTGACTATAAAACAGGTTCAAAGGAATTTAAACTGTCTGATATTTTGTACGGACTTAATTTGCAAATGCTTATCTATCTTTACGCCATTACGCTTGGCGGTGAAGAGCGTTACGGTAAGGTTACTCCTGCGGGAATACTCTATATGCCTGCCACCGTAAAGCCGATTTCTGCCGATAATACCATAAGTGACGAGCAGATAAACGAGCAGGTTTCCAAGGGACTTAAAATGAACGGTATGCTGTTAAATTCTCTTGATGTTATTGATAATTCGGATGCCGCTTATATTTCATTCAATACCAAAAATGGAACGCTTACAGCGGGCGGAAGTCTTGCGAGCCTTGAAGAATTGGGTATGATTTTCAAAAAACTTGATATGACGGTTGCCAAAATGGGTACAACGCTTTATTCGGGCAATGTAGAGGCTTCTCCGCTTAAAGGCGGTAAAGATTCCTGCGAATATTGTCCGTATGACAGTATTTGTGCATATCATATGAGCGACTGCAGAAACAGTTTTTCACTTAAAAACGACGAGGTATGCAGAATACTTGAAGAAGAACAGAAAAACGGGGGTGAGGAGTAATGGCTGCTTTTACTGATGCGCAGACCGATGCGATAAATGCTCAAGGCGGCAGTGTGCTTGTATCTGCGGCTGCGGGTTCGGGCAAAACTACCGTACTTATCGAAAGAATTATAAGAATGATAACACGCAGAGAAAATCCCATAGATGTTGACCGATTGCTTATTGTAACTTTTACGAGAGCAGCGGCAAGCGAGATGAAAGAAAGACTTGCCAAAGCCATCAATTCGCTCCTTGAAAATGCCCCATACAATTCTTTGCTTTTGCGCCAGCGACAGCTTATGTACAATACAAGCATATGTACAATAGACAGCTTTTGCGGTTCTGTGGTAAGAGAGTATTTTCATATTCTCGGCGTGCAAAAGGATTTTCGCCTTGCCGATGAAAACGAAATAAAAGTAATCGGCAGTGAGGCGCTTGAAAGCGTACTCGAAGATTTTTACAGAGAAAATACCCCCGATTTTACGGCGCTTGTTGACGCTTTTGCAAATAAAAACGGTGACGATAATTTAAGGGCGGCGGTGCTGAAAATTTCTGGTTTTCTTGCAACCCAACCGTTCGGCGACAAGTGGCTTGATGATATGTTGTTAAAGTACAGTCCCGAAATTCCGGTTGAACAATCGCTTTTTGGCAAAATATTAATTAAATATGCAAGGTCTATGGTTGACCACTCGCTTTTGATTACGATTAATTCAATTAAATTGCTTGATGGGGACGAAAAACTCCGAGATGCAAATTTGCCGCTGCTGCTTGACGATAAAGCATATTTTGAAAAATTGTCGGAGCGTTTTGAGGACGGTTCGTGGGATGAAATAAAAAGATTTGCCGAAACTTTTGTGAAAGGCAGACTTAAAACTCCTAAAGGATATAAGGATGACCCGATAAAAATTTCGATAGCAAATTCCCGTGATGATGTCAAGAAATCGGTTGAAAGTATTTGCAATATCTTTATGTGGAGCAGTGAAGAAATAAAAAACGAGATTGGTTATTTAAGCAAAACGGTTGCCGAGCTTTTTGAGGTAGTGAAAGCGTATTTAAGCAAATTTTCTGAAATGAAGTATGCAAAGAATATTCTTTCCTTTTCGGATGTAGAGCTTTTGACCGTAAAATTACTTGCCGAGCCTTGCGGTGACGGATATACAAAAACCGAGCAGGCAAAGGAAATTTCAAAGCGTTTTGACCAGATTATGGTCGATGAATTTCAGGATGTAAACGATGTTCAGGACCTTATCTTTAAATGTGTAAGTACGGACGAAAACAATATGTTTGTTGTCGGCGATGTAAAACAGAGCATTTACGGATTCAGACAGGCAAAGCCCGAAATTTTTATTGACCGCAAGGATAAATACAATAAATATGACCGAGAAAACGAGATTTTCCCTGCGGCTATAATTCTTGATATGAATTTCAGAAGCCGCAAAGAGGTTTGTTCGGCAGTCAATTTTATCTTTAAAAATCTTATGACGAAAACTTCGGCAAAAATGGATTACGGTACTGACGAATATCTGAATGTCGGTGCGGCATATCCGCCGAGTGACGGCTGTAATTTTGAAGTTGACTATATTCAATATGAAAGTTCGGACGAAAGCGTAGAGAACGAGGCTGTATTTATAGCAAACAAAATTCTTAAAATGAGGGCAGAGGGATTTACCGTAGGCAAAGATAAAAAGCCTCTTGAATACGGTGATTGTGCAATTCTTTTGAGAAGTACAAAGAATACGGCGACTGCCTTTGTAAATATTTTAAACAGCCTTGGTGTGCCTGCAAGTTCAGAGATAAAAGAGAGCTTTTTTGATGCGAACGAAATAAAGGTTATGCTTAACTTTTTGCGCTGCATAGACAATCCGTCGCTTGATATTCCTTTGCTTTCTGTAATGTGCAGTCCTGTTTACAGCTTTACCGTTGACGAACTCGCAAAAATCAAAGGCAACAACAGGCATACTAATTTGTATTCGGCAGTTGCCGCTTACGCTAAAAATGACGGTCGCACAGCCGAATTTTTAAGGGAACTTAATTTGCTCAAAACATATTCCTGCACCTGTTCCGTTGATGAACTGTTGGGCAGAATTTATGAGCTTACTTCTTTTTCTGCAGTCATTTCCGCAATTGACGGTTCAAAAGGCATAAAAAATCTTAATCTTTTAAGGGAATATGCCCGTGGCTTTGAGTCGGGCGGTTACAGGGGATTGTCGGCATTTATAACATATATGGATAAGCTGATTGAAAACGGTGCCGACCTTGAATCGTCATCGGGTGCAAACGGTGAAACCGAAAACACAGTAAAAGTAATCAGTATTCATAAATCCAAAGGTCTTGAGTATCCTGTCTGCTTTATTGCCTGTTCATCAAAAAAGTTTAATAAAACCGATTTGAGCGCAGATGTGCTTATTGACAGTAAGGCAGGTCTTGGCATAAGGAGAGTTGACGGATTTTGCAGATACAATACATTGCCGAGAATGGCGGTTGGAGTGGAAATATCGGAAAACGAAATTGCCGAGGAAATGCGTGTTCTTTATGTTGCTCTAACCCGTGCAAAAGAAAAGCTGATTGTAATATCATCGCAAAAAGACCCGAAAGATTATCTTGTAAAATTAAATTCAAAACTTGCAGGCGGTGTAATTGACCCGTATGCGGTTATGAAAGCAAGGTCAATAAGCGACTGGGTGAGTATGTGTGCGCTTGCTCATCCGCTGCATAACGAATTGAGAATGAAATTGCAAATAGGTGAATCGGATTTAATGGGCACGGCATCGGAAGAATTGCCGTGGCAGATTAATTTTATAAGTCCGTCTGATTTTGTAAGTGAAACAGATGAACGAAGTAATGATGTAAAAAATAATTCCGATAACGAAATATACGATAATTCCGTAATAGATTTATTAAAAGAGAGAACAGGTTTTGTATACAGAAATCAAGCTGTTCTAAAAATTCCTCAAAAAGTCAGTGCCTCTGAACTTGCCCATAATGAGGGCGACAGCTTTGATAAAATTTTTCTTAAACCTGCATTTATGTCTAAGGGGAATACATCGGCTGTTGAAAAAGGTACGGCTCATCATAAATTTTTGCAGTTTTGCAATTTTAAAGATGCTAAAAATAATTTGCAGGCAGAACTTGACCGACTTTTATCAGAAAATATTTTGACGCAAGAGCAGTTTGACGCCATTAATAAAGAGGAAGTTCAAAAATTCCTTGACGGCAGTCTTGCAAAGCGAATTACAGCTTCGCCGTTAATTATGCGAGAAGAACGCTTTACCGTAAATATCAAAGCAGGTATGCTTGACAGCACGCTTGAGGGCGATTCTGCCGACACAAGAGTGGTAATGCAGGGTGCTGTTGACCTTATTTTTAAAGAGGATAACGAACTTGTTGTGGTTGATTATAAAACTGACCGTGTTCGTGATATAAGCAGATTGAAAGAGCTTTATGCTAAGCAGTTAAATCTTTACAAACTTGCGGTAGAGGAGTTTACCGACTATAAGGTAAAAGAATGTATAATTTATTCAATTCACCTTAACGATTATATTGCGGTCGACTGCTAAATAGACAATTAACGGGAAATATGGTATTATTTTACAGGGTGATATTTTGAAACTGACAATACTCGGCACAGGGTGTGCAAGCGTAACCGATTGTTACAATACTTGCTTTGTGCTTTCGGATAACGGGCAGAATTTTATGGTTGACGGCGGTGGCGGAAATACGATTTTTAAACAGCTAAAGTCAGCGGGAATCAACTGGAAAAGCATAAGACATATTTTTATTACACACAAGCATATGGACCATTTATTTGGTATAATGTGGTTTGTACGAATGATTTGCCAACATATAAACCGCAATACATATGAGGGAGAGGCGTATATTTACGGTCATGACGAAGTAATAAAAATCATCGGAGAAATTGCAAATCTGCTTTTACTTAAGCGTGAGCTTGATTTAATAGGAGATAAACTTCATCTTGTAACCGTTGAGGACGGAGAAGAGCTTGAAATAATAGGGCATAGGGTGCAGTTCTTTGATGTTGAGTCGGTAAAGACAAAGCAGTTTGGTTTTACCATGCAGTATGGCAATGGCAAAAAACTCACCTGCTGTGGTGACGAGCCGTTTCACGACTGCGAAAAAGAATATGTCTATGGCAGTGAATGGCTTTTGCACGAGGCTTTTTGTCTGTATTCGCAGGCGGATATTTTTCAGCCGTATGAGAAAAATCATTCTACAGTCGCAGACGCCTGTAAACTTGCGGAAGAATTGAAAATTAAAAACCTTGTTTTGTATCATACGGAGGATAAAAATTTGAGCAACCGAAAATCACTGTATTATGATGAGGGCAAAAAATATTTCAGCGGAAACCTGTATATTCCAAATGACCTTGAGGTGTTTGATATTTTGTAAAGTGTTGGTTTGGAATGAATTTTGAAAAACAGTAAACTTTTATAGTTGCTTTGCGAAGTATTCTGCTAAACAATAATTTCAAAAAACTTTTAACTAAAAAGACATTTAAAATCAAAGCAAAAATAACGGCTGCTGCAAATTTTGCAACAGCCGATTTTGTTATCAGTTAGCTTTTTGTGGGAGTTTTACTCGTGACATTATCTTACCGCAGGCAAGAATAAGTAAAATTTCAGGAATACATTTAACAGCCTGACTGATAAGTCTTGCTGAAAGGTAAATGAAATATGACTTGCCCGAAGAAGTGCCATACAAGAAGAAGAGCCAATATGCGGAAAGGAAGATTTCAACAGCAATGCAGTTGATAACCCAAGCAATAACTACCTTTGGAACAGTTACTTCGTTCTTATAGAGAAATAAACCGTAAATAAGGCCTGTTAAAATACCGTTGATTGTAAAACCAGGGAAGTAAGCACCGCCTGTCGGATTCATAATGAATGAAAGAACATCACCAAGCATACCGACAATCATAGCAGGTACAGGGCCAAACATCGAGCCTGTAATTGCTATCGGCAAAAATGCACCGCTTAATTTTACATTGTTGCCAAAGAAAGGCAAGGTGCTGTTGCCGGTGAATCCGAGGATGATTCTAAGAGCAAGCAACATTGCAATCATGGCAAGTGACTTAACTGACTTTAGTTCTGTAAAAGAATTATAGAACTTTTTAGAAATTGACATATATTTTCCTCCTAAAGATTTTTTCGGTGTTGCTTTAGGAGAAAAATAAAAGCGGACAGAAATTCTGCCCGCTATCAGTCCCAAAGTAACAGCGGGATGCGAAACTTGTACCGCAGGATACCCTTTCGTTCTTGTGGCAACTCCCCGTCCACAAAACACTTTACGCACAAATTTCTACTCTGTTAAGCAAAAATGCTTACGAATTACATTATATCACTATGTCGAAAAAAGTCAAGCCTTTTCAGCTTTTGAATTACGCTTTTTTGTAAAAGCCGTATTCATACGAACAATCATATTTGAAAGCGGCTTGTAAATAATCATAGCTATAACTGCATCAACTATACCTTTAAATAAGGTAAAAGGCACATTAAAGATGATTAAAGATTTGAGCAATGTGTCTGAAGACGGAAGAAGTAATTTGTACATATTTACAATTACATTCATATCACCGCCTGCCCATAACTCGGCATAAACAGGATAAACTATAAAGTAGTTTGTAACTACGCTTAATACAGCCATTGCAAATGCACCTGCTACGCAACCGATTAAAGCGCCTTTTTTAGTTTTGTTATACTGATAAATAATGCCTGCAACAAACACAAAAATAGCACCGAGTATAAAGTTTGAAAATTCACCGACAAACATTGAACTTGATACAGGCAGATGAATAAGATTTTTAAGCAGACAAATAATTATGCCGTACTGCGGGCCCAACACAAATGCGCCGATGAGTTCGGGCAGATCCGAAAAATCAAGTTTTAAGAATGACGGTACAAGCGGAATAGGAACTTCAATGTACTGAAGTGCAATGGCAACGGCAGTTAAAAGTGCCGTTACGGTGATTTTGGTTGTCATAATTTTTTGACTGTTTTGTGCTGTTCTCATAGAACACACTCCTTAGAAATAAATTCAGATGTCCCGAGAAAATAAAAATCCCCGCTACTGCCGTAACGGGGAAATTTTCTGCACAAAAGGTTCAACAAAGCCAAAGGCAATGTTGATTGTTTGCGTTTCTTCTTTCATCCGGACTATACCGTCGGTGTCTGAATTTCACAGACTCGGCAAGCAAATTGCTTGTTCGTGGACTTTTACCACCGGTGGAGAATTTCACTCCGCCCCGAAGACAACTGTTAATTATATTATAATCCTTATGTTTGATTTGTCAATATGAAATAAGATTTGTTTATGTAATGCACAATTTTTGAAACAAACATTTATTATATTAATTTATATTGACAATGAATTATTTATACCTTAAAATAAAATTAACATATCGTGAGGTGAGTGTATGAAAAAATTTCTGATTTTTTTAATTTCAACTCTTATTATACTTGTCGGCTGTCAGAGTAACAAGGTTAATAATGATGTATATTTTGATAAAATTGCAAGTATTTCTTGGCTAAAACCTGATGAAAATGAAGTCAATTTTAATAAAGAAGATTCAGAGAAAATACTTGATATTCTCTCTAAAGCCGAGTTGTCATCGGATAACGAAGAAATGGACGGCGGGTTATAGCTTAAGGCATATACTGATGATAACCAAAAATACAGTATTACGATATGCGGTTATAAAAATATCAGTTTTAGTTTTGATTCGGAGCACAAGTACAAAATATCCGAAAGCGATTACGATACTATAAACAATTTAATAGATTTATACAGGTAATATTAAAGCCAATTAATCAATATGCGATTAATTGGCTTTTGTTATTAATTATTTATGCCTTTTAAGAGTTCTTAAAAACTTTTTATCATCATCTGTAACCCGTCTGCTTTCAATGCACTTTTGAATAGCTTTATTAAAAGTAGCGTCATTAAGGTTATTGTTCAGAAAATATTTATGAGTTTTTTCTTTTTGCTTTGCATATGCTGTTGCAAGCATCCATGCTTGCGCCATTAAAATATAATATTTATCACTGTTTACGCTGTCACAACGAGCAAGCACATCGTCTATAAATTCACTCTCAAGGTAATAATTAAGCATAATTACAAATGCAAAGCGAATGTACCACTCATTTTTGCTTTCTAAGTAATTTGAAAGGAAGTCAAAAAATTCCTTTTTATATTTATTGACCTCCTTAAGTCCCGCACAAAAGCAGTCACAAACTGCCCAATTATTTATTTTGGGGACAAAAGCATTTAGAAGAGAAACAAAATCGTCAAAACTTTCGGTTTTTATCAGTCCCATAACAAGGGCGGAGATAATACGCTGCTCATAATATTCTGTTTGAGAAATATCAAGAAATTCCCGTGCATTGCCTTTTGAAATTTCTTTTGCAATTTTGCGCATTATCGGCATACGAATTCCAATAATGCTGTTGCTTTCGGTATCGGGAACAAGCGAAGAATGAAAATCTCTGTATTTTAAATCTGCATTGCTTTTAAGGTACTCGGTAAGATTATCGTAGTCATCCGCTGACCAACTGTCGAGTGTAAACATCAGCGTTCCTCCGGTTTCAGGGTATTCTGAATTACCTTGCGTCTTACCTTTTCAATCTTTTCTTTTGCATTACTGTTTTTTATGCTTTTCTGCCATGACGGAATCTGAATTAAGCCGACTATTGTGCCAATTCCGTATGCAATATGGAGCATAGGGAAGATGAACGGCAAAAGTACAAACTGCGGCTGAACATTTTTCATTGTACAGCAACCGACTGTATTTACAATGTCAAACATTCCATAAATTGCAAGCAAAACATATAAAAACAGCGGAAGTCCGATATATGCGAGGATAGAACAGAACAGCAATGCCATTACGAAAAGAAACGGAGCAAAATGAAAATAGGAAAGACAACCCGGACATTCCGATAGGGTAAGTCCTATCCACCTGCCGTTTGAATATTTTTGATGAACCATATATTTAAGGTTGTTTCTTGCGTGCTGATATGACACAATGTCAGGGCAACAGCACATCTTATAGCCTGCTTTTCTTATGCGGTAGTGAAACTCATTATCCTCTGTTCTTCCGAGATTTTCGTTAAAACCGCCGACTTTTGCGATTACTTCTCGTCTGTAAGCAGCGTGAAAAAGGCTGTCGAGGTATTCTTTTTGTGCAGACGGTCTGCGATATGAGGCTACCGAACTGCCGAAAAGCGAGTCTTCGGCAGCAAGTAAAGTGAGTTTCCATGAAGAGATGTCGGATGTAATGTTTGGTCTGCCGCCGCCGACTACATTCTCACCGTCTTCAAGATTCATAATATTTCGTGATACAAAATCTTTTGGAATACGGGCATGGGCGTCAACTCTTATTATTACATCGCCACGGGCAGTCATCAAAGCGGCATTCCATGAACTCGCCTGATTTTTTTTCATACACTGTACAATGGAAATATTGCGGAATCCGTAACCGGTTTCTTTGAATTTTTCCATCATTTCATAGGTTTTGTCGGTGGACATACTGTCAACAAATACAACCTCTATTTTGTTGTGAGGATAGTCCTGTAAAGAAATATCCTTAAAAAGTCCGCTAAGAGCGTCCGCCTCGTTGTAGGCTATCATACACAGAGAAACTATCATAGTTAATTCCTGCCTTTTTCAATTGATATAAGCCACTTTGCAGAGGTAGCAAAGGAAGTTGAAATATAAGGTAATACATAAAATGCCGGAACCACAAAAAAGCAAAGTGCAATCCAGCCGGCAAAACCGAAATACAATTTCATTGTGTTGCCAAAGTTTTTAACAAACATTTTTACGCCTTTGCCAAAGCAACAAAATACATTTGAATTTGAATCGTCAATAAATAAAAACATAGCATAATTTACGAAGAACAAATAAACAAATGAAATCAAAAGTACCGATACAGCGCCGAATACAATATTTAATACGGCAGTTATAAGCGTAGTAAGAGCGGTATTGCTTGTTTTAAGCGAATCTGTAATCATAGTTACAAGGTAACCAAAGTCAAATGCGAAAAACGCCAAGGACAGAATTACAACAAAAATAAGATTAAGCAAGATAGTCTTAAAATACAATTTAGGTGATTTAAAAAAGCTGAATATTTCCCAAAAGCTCGGTATTTCATTGTGAGCAACAGTATAAACAGATTTAAAAAATCCGTTTATAAGAGGTGTTAAAAAGAACATTACAACCAAATCTATTATGCTTATAAGAGTAAAAGTAAATTCTTTTCCCGATTTTGCCATACCTGTGGCAGTATCAAGTGACTTTGTAATTAACTGAACTATACTTCCCATACTGTATATTGCAATCATTACGGCAGATATTGTAAGAACCATTGCAATCAGAATTATCCATGAGCCTTTTAAGGAGGTCAGCGCCTGATTTTTTATAAGTTTTTCTTTATTCATAAAAAAATCCTTTGTTAATTAAAGTGTGTCTATACAACAATATAATTTATTAATTTTCGTTGTCAGAAATACCGCAGTACATTCTGTACATTGCCTCAAGGCAGATTTGTGCGTGGGTAAAGAATTTTTCTTTATCAATGCTTTCGTCTGCATTGTGCATATTAACCTCATCATCTTTAAAAGCAGGGCCAAATGCAAGACCTTTACCGCCGAGTTTTCTTGCGTAAGTTCCGCCGCCTGTGGTGTAAAGTTCGGGTTCTTCGCCTGTTACTGCTTTATATGCGCCCGAAAGGAGCTTAACAAGCTCACTGTCCTTTTCAATGTAAAGAGGTTTTTCGTGGTTAAGTACCTTAACATCTAATTTATTATGTTTAGCTGCATATCTGAACTGTCTGTAAACACTGCCGCCTGTAATTGAAACAGGATAGCGAATGTCGAATGCGGCTCTTGCCTCATTACCCTCAATATGAATATAACCGAGGTTTACGGTAAGGTCACCAGAAATACTGCAATGAGTTTTAAGTCCGAGGGAACAACCGTCGGTTTCGTTTCCGAGGGCAATATCAATAAAGTCACAAATCGTACCGATTTCGGTTGATGTATATGCCTTTGCAAGAAGTTCAACAAGCGCTGCTGCGGCATTAAATCCTTTATGCGGTTCGCAGGCATGAGCGGCTTTACCGCGGCTGATTACCATAAGACCGTCAATTGTTGAGTTAAATTCAAAATTACCTTCTGTCTTTTTTGAAAGCTCAAGAAGATTTTGCTCATCATAGTTTGAAGAATCAAGCAATGCATAGGCAATATCGGGTACGGCGTTTATTGCTTTTCCCGAATGTAGCTGTGAAAGTACGGTTGCGAGGTTTCCTTTTGTGCTTACTTCAATCTGTAAAATACCTTTTTCGGCATAGCAAATACCGTAATCGCTGTCGGGAGTGAAAGAAAGGTCGGGAACAGGCATTTTTTCAAAATAGCCGTCAATATCTTCCATACCGCATTCTTCGCTTGTACCGTAAATGGCACGGAGAGTATTTACACCGTCAATACCCTCTTCTTTTAAAGCTCTAAGACAGTACAATGTAACGAGTGCGGCACCTTTGTCATCGGCTATTCCTCTGCCGTAAAGTCTGCCGTCCTTTTCTGTGAGAGAATAGGGGAGTACGCTCCAATTATTGCCTGCGGGTACAACATCAAGATGGCTTAAAATACCGCAAAGTTTACCATTGCTGCCAAGCTGAATGTGCATACTTTCGTCGGTACCTGTTCACCTGTAAGACCAAAGTCATTTGCTCTCTTGAGCATAAAATTTATTGCATTCTGACATTCTTCGGGCTTTTCGTTTGCAACCGATTCAAAGCCTATGAGCGTGTTGAGATCTGCAAGAAGTTCGTCTTTGTATTTTAATATTTTGTCACCAAACATCATTTTAAAATCCTCCGAATGTAATTATTTCCTCTTTTTTATTAATCTGAATATAATTATTGATAAAATGTAAACAGCAAATGCTGCGGCTGAAAGTACAGAAATAAGAATACCTGTGGAAAGTCCCGGAGTTTCGTAAACAAACTCAATACTGCATTTTGTATTTTCGGGAATATAAACAGCCATAAGTCCGTTATTTACTTTTTCTATATCTGTTTTGTTACCGTTTACATATGCCGTAAAACCGTCACTGTAAGGAACGCTGAAGAAAAGTAAATTTTCGTTGCCGTCCGTATTATCAAACTCGGCAGTAAAGCCGTTATTAGTGTATTTAAATTCCGAACAAGAATTATCGGCGTGGCTTTTACAAATCTTTGTATAGGTGTCTTTATCGTAAGAATAATCGTTAACCTTACTTGTAAATTTTTCGGGTGTTTTACTGTACAAATATTTATAATCTTTATCGGAATATCCTGTAACAGAGGTATATTTTTGCATCTGCTCACGGCTTAAAACCATTGAGTACAGAATAGCCTCGGTTTTGTGAGAATTTGTAATAAGGTCAAATTCTTCGTTTGTAATGAAAGAATCATAGGTAAAGCCCATCGGAATGTAGCAGGTGTTTTCGTAAATTCTGAAACCGTTTTCCGCTTTTAAGAATTTCCAGTAAGGCATTTTTGTTCCGCCGTCTTTTTCTGTAAATGACTTTGAAATATCGGCATCGTCACCCATATAATCAAAAAGATATTTACAGCTTAATAAAGAGCGTATGCCGTACATATTTGTTTCGGGGCGTGAGGCAACATCTCTGGTCATTCCGAGAGAATCGTAGAACTCCATAATTGAAGGTGAAACCGAACTTTGGAAACAATTGATGGATTTAATCCGCCAAAACATTGCCGTGTTATCGGGACATTCGTAAAAATCACTTCTTACGCTGTCATCGTCAAGGTCTTCGATATGAATAGTGTCACGCTTGTTTATTATATTTTCTTTTATCGGCTTTATGGTAGAGCTGTATGCGGTTCCCGAGCCGATAATAAATCCGCTTGTGAGCAGAATTGTAAAGCAAAGTGTGACGGTTGTTGTAATATAAAATGCTTTTGTATGGAAACCGAATTTTTTAAATATAAGCACAAATCCTAAAATGCAAACAACTGCAATGAGTGCGTATATCCAAAATCTTCGTGTGTCGCCCGCAATGCCGATTGACCATTCATCTGTTTCGACATCGTTTGTTGTAACGGTGGTAATTTTTGGGCATAAATCCTATAAGAACCGTCATAGCAAGGGTGATTCCCGTTGACCATCTTACAGCCCTGCCCCAATCGGACTGATGACTTTCAAATGCACGGATTGTGGCAAGCGTGAGCATC
>ENA-OPYX01000030-OPYX01000030.1-human-gut-metagenome-genome-assembly--contig:-NODE-30-length-69987-cov-5.352119_pt1 | contig 69987 bp, 69 predicted proteins | sample MGYA00242639_ERZ504486 | MGnify/ENA primary metagenome ERZ504486 (study PRJEB26092, sample SAMD00036296) | human gut metagenome | host: Homo sapiens | study: EMG produced TPA metagenomics assembly of... | reverse complement strand
AATAACATTAGAGGTAAAGCATGGATAAATGGAAAACGATATGCTCACAAGCGCTGCTTGATACTAAGTGGGTGAAGGTGAGAAAAGATGCTGTGGAGCTTCCAAATGGGCAACATATTGATGATTTTTATGCCATTACGATTAACGAGGCGGCGGCAATTGTAGCATTAGATGACTATGGAAATATCATATTGAAAAAAGAATATCGATATTGTTATGGCCGAGACTTGATTGAGATCCCTGCAGGTGGTTTTGAAAGGGGAGAGGAAGGTCTGGAGGTTGCAAAGAGAGAACTGCTAGAAGAGACAGGTTATAGTTCTGATGACTGGCAGTTTATTGGAAGAACAGTAGAAAGTTCCGCGAAGCTTACAAACTATATGCACATATACTTTGCAGATCATTGCCGTAAGGTCAGTGGGCAGCATTTGGACGCGACAGAAGAAATCGAGGTATTGGTCATGCCGTTAGAACAGGCGGTCAGTATGGTGATGGATAACGAGATTTGCTGCAATAGCTCTGCGCATGGGATTCTATGGGCAGCAAGGAAGTATGGCATATAAGGTATAGTAGGTAATTACGTGCCAGCCCCTGGTACTTTGTTTTGTAAGAAATACTTTGTAATAAACTTGGAAGAGGAGAGAGGTAGAAATGAGAAAAAGATTTTTTACAGTAATGGCGGCAGCATTGGTGGTATCAGGAATTCCAGTAATGGCAAAAGAAACCAGTACGGAAGAAAAGATTAGTGAGGCAGTTGAAGAAACAAAGGACAGTACTGAGGCGGAAAGTGTAGTTTCAGGAAATGAGGATCGAATTTCGGAGATTGAGAAGCAGATTCACGATTTGGAGAAGCAAATTGCAGTGTTGAAAGAAGAACGAAAGCAGTTGCGAGAGTCCAATGTTACAGAAATAGGAGATGTAATTTATCAGGATGAGTCTGTTATAATTACTTATAATGGAATTAAGGAAGATGAGTATGGTGATGGATATTCGATTAATTTTATAACAGAAAATCTTACTGATAAAAAAATCATTGTACAGTATGAGGATGCTTCATTGAATGATTTAATGTTTTACGCTGTGTATTCAGCTAATTTAGCCCCAAATAAGAAATCCAAGGATGAAATAGACATGTATGAATCATATGATGAGTATTGTCCGATGGAAGATCTTGAGTATTTGGAATTTAAAGTAGCAGTTTTGGATGGCGATTCTTATGATGAGATTTGTATATCTGATCCGGTTACAATTAGTTTTGAATAAGCAAATGCATAGTGTAACATACAGGGGATCTAAGAAAAAACTCTTGCAAAAATCTATCATACGTGATATGATAACACAAAACAGAAAAAGGAAGAATGTGCATTATATGCAGGAAAAAACAAAAGAGATGGACAGCGCTCTGACTAATAATATGGAAGAGTATCGGACACAAAAAAAGGCACGAGAAAAACGGCTTATGGCTTATGCAAGAAGAAATTCAGAAAAATACGCTGCAAATGTCATCTGCATTGATTGCAGAATTAGTGGCAGAAAGAAAATACCAGAAGAAAACGCAGCAGGATATAGCAGATATTACAGGAATATTACCAGCCAATATTGCGCGTTTTGAAAACGGTTCAAGAGTACCGACATTAGTTGTGTTGCAAAAATATGCTAGCGCTCTTGGAAAAAGGATAAAGGTTGAGCTTTGTGATCAGGAAGCAAAGTGAACACATTAAAAGTAAATGATAGTATTGTATATGATAAAATACAGGAGAGAGGGTGATATTAGCAGCAAAGAAGAATACGTGAAACGGGATTACTGCTGTCAGAGTATCCACCGGGAACAGAGCCGTCCAATTACACATTTCCGCAGCGAACACTTGACATGATTCGTGTTTGAGAGGTATGCTGTCTGTTAGGTTCTTAAACAGCCACAAAAAACTTGTTTAAGTAAGGAAAGGAGACGCCAAAAAATAATGAAACCACAGAAAAAGTGTTTTTTGCTTTATCGTGGTTGCTAGTTTTTCTTGGTAATATCTTAATGAAAAGACATATGTTAAAAAAAGGAACTATATATCTACTTTCTGTTGGTCTTATGCAGACCTGTGTAATGCCAGCATTTGCAGAAGAAACAACATTCACTGCACCAGAAGAAAGCACCACGATTGAAGTGACAACTGTTCCAGAAACCTCAACTACAGCAGAAGCTGTGCCAACAGAGACACAGGAAACTCTGCCATTCACTGCACCAGAAGAGGCGACAACGCAGCCACAAGAATTTGAAAATTCACAGGAGACGTCCTCATCAGAGGCGATTGAGAATCCTGCTACAAGTGAAATTCATACCACTGAAAGCATTGAGGAATCCACTCAGACTGCATCAGTAGAAGATAATACGGAAGATACCTCGGCAGAGAAAACATCTGAGGAAATCACTGAAGAAGAAAGCAGTGAAGAGGAGAGTACCGAAGAAGTTCTTGGCGAAGGTGTTGAGGAAACCTATTATTCAAAGGCATACTTGAACGCAGATGCTCAGATCTATACCAGTTGGAAAGAGGACGCAGCTGCATTCACTTCACTTCCGGCTGGATATTCAGTTTACGTAACAAGTGTTGTCTTGTTTAATGATGAGCCAGTGTGGGCTAGAATCATGTTTGATGTCAATGATTATAGTAGTGAAGGTTATGTTCGTTTAGATTCTTTGCAGTTGGACGAAAGTGGAATAATGTTGCTCGATACGGATGAATCTCAGAGTTTCCCTGCCGATTATCAGCCCGCACTAAACGCACTTCATCAGGCACATCCTAACTGGATCTTTAAGCCAGTTTACGTTGGCGACTCTTTCTCATATGCAATTAATCAGCAGATGGGGACACCTGCACGAGCTCTTGTGAGCATGTATTATAACGAGGGATATCGTTCATTTTTAGATCGAGATTATGATTTCCGTACTAATACATGGAAACAGTGGGAACCAAATTGGGCTGGCGCATCTGAGGAAACAGTACGTTACTATATGGATCCAAGAAACTTCTTAAATGAGAATGATATTTTCATGTTTGAGTCTTTGTCCTATGAGTCCTATCAGAGCCAGGCTGCCGTAGAAGCTACTCTTGCAAATTGCTTTATGTCAAACGCAACTGTTCCAGGAACTGATTATACATATTCATGGTTGTTCTGCTGGGTCGGAGAGAAGTATAATATTAATCCGGTTGCTCTTGCCAGCCGCGTTAGACAAGAGCAGGGATCAGGCAACTCAGCCATGATTTCAGGTACTTATGCCGGCTATGAAGGTCTGTATAACTATTTCAATATTCAGGCAACCGGTTCCACTAGAGATGAAATTCTGCAAAACGGTTTAAAAGAAGCTCAGATTGGTTCCACTATGATGCTTCCTGACGGTTCTGTATCTACAGGTGCCTGGGATACACCATCAAAAGCATTGATTGGTGGCTCCTTAAAATTTGCTAATCAGTATATTCTTCGCAACCAGAATACACTTTATGCGCAGAAGTTTGATTATGACGGAAAGTTCAATGGTAAATACTGGCATCAGTACATGACCAATATTATGGCTCCATATTCTGAAGGAAATCAGGTGCGACGTTCCTATAGTACGACTGGCCAGATGGATAATAATTTCGTATTCCTGATTCCAGTTTATGAAGAACGTCCAGAATCTTCACCAAGGCCGGCGGAACATAAAAATCAAAACACCTGCCTGAACTCAATAACAGTAAACGCCAAGAAATAATTAAACTTTTGATAAGGATCAGATGGACTTCTATTATAACGTTGGCAAGAATACTATTTATGCGAATGTTCAGGTAAAAGCAGCAGCCGATACTTCAAATATAGCATTCAACAATATTGGTGATTTATCGCATAAGGTAGAAGTAACCACGATAACTGCAATTGCAGAAGATGGGTCTACACGTGAATATCGTTTAATCATTGGATGTGGAGTTGAAATTGAGGATGGGTTCTTCGATGATTTTGACGTTACTGCATACCGTAAGCGCTATCCAAAGCTAAGCAGAAAATATGGGGACGATCTGGATGCTTACTATGAACACTACCTTCTTAAAGGAAAAGCAGCCGGATGGGATGGATCAACAAACGGAGTCTTCCCAAGCGAACGTCCATCTGCCATATACAATGGTGTGGATTATGCGCCGGTATTTGATGCTGAATATTATCTGAACAAGTATCCGGATTTAAAGGCGGCATTTGGCAATGATTCTTCTGCTGCATTGAATCACTTCATTACCTTTGGCATTAAAGAAGGCAGACAAGGATGTGATGATTTCAGCATCGACATTTATAAGGGCAATTATCCGGATCTGAGAAAGGCTTTTGGCAATAACAATGATGCATATGTAGCTCACTATCTGGAATATGGTTTAAAAGAGGGCCGCGATGGACTGGAAGTTCTTCAAGACAGTAAGGATAACACCTCTGATGACAAGAAGGATGATACCAACACTGGTTATGTAGCATCTGCCGAAGAAAAGAAATACTCCGATGTATATGACTATATCTACTATCGAAATGCATATGCAGATTTACGAGCAGCCTTTGGCGATGACTCCGCTAAGTATTTCCAGCATTTTCTGCAGAATGGAATGGCAGAAGGACGTCAGGCATGTAGGGACTTTGATGTAAAGATTTATAAGAACAATTACAAGGATCTGCAGGCAGCATTTGGTAACAATACCGCTTTGTATTATACACATTATATGGAGCATGGAAAAGCTGAGCATCGAAATGCTACTTTTGAAGTGACTGGAAACAACACTTCTACTGGAGGCAGCGGCAATACTGCCTCTGACACAGCTATTTACAATGGCATAGATTACTCGCTAGTGTACGATTATGAGTATTATAAAAAGAACTATGCAGACTTACGAGCTGCCTTTGGCGATGATCCCAAGAAATATCTGAAGCACTTTGTAGAAAATGGAATGCGCGAGGGACGCCAGGCAAAGGCATCATTTAACGTAACTGCATACAAGAATCGTTACGCAGATTTGAGAGCAGCTTTCGGCAATAATAATGTTTCTTATTACATGCACTACATTAACAATGGAAACGCCGAAAACAGATAAAGCCAGTGGGGACAGTGTGGTGGCTGCTTTATTTTGCATCCGGCTTAATTACTGTCCCCTTGGCTTAGCCCTTAAAATAAAAGAAATGGAGTGTGATAAAAAATGAATTTATCAAAAATACATCATATTGCAATAATCGTATCCAACTACGAAGCCGCAAAGGATTTCTATGTGAACAAGCTGGGATTCTCTGTCATCAGAGAAAACTACCGCCCAGAGCGTAAAGACTGGAAGCTAGATCTTCGTGTCAATGAGCTTACGGAATTGGAGATTTTCGCAGAGGAAAATCCTCCGAAGCGTGTGAATCGCCCGGAGGCATGTGGTTTGCGTCACCTTGCGTTTTGCGTTGATAGCGTGGAGCAGACGGTGAAAGAACTGACAGAGGTAGGAATCGAAAGTGAGCCGATTAGGGTTGACGATTATACTGGAAAGAAGATGACTTTCTTCCATGACCCGGACGGACTGCCGCTGGAACTGCATGAGTAAAGCTTTACCCATATACTTTTCCTACGATTTTTTCTCGGACTGCCGCTGGGAGGATCTTGCACAAAAGACTTAAGAATTTATATTGTGCGCTGGCAACATAAACAATTGCTGGTCTCTTTTTCTTCACAACTATTTGCAATGTAACTTTGAATTAACTAAAGTATACCCTACCGTAAGTCAAATGTCCATGCCCCCCCTTGATACCCCGATATTCCCTACCTCGTATCCATATTCTGTAGGCGTCTGAGTATTTGCAAATAGTATTGTGCGGTTAAGGGTGGTATCACTGCATTTTAAATAAAGTGTATAAGTATTATTATGCAGACTGCGCACATCAATTGGAACTGTAAATGAGGAAGATTCCCCACTGTTCCATAGGCGTGGATCAGTATCAATAGGTACCTTAGCGACACAATCCCCAGTTAGATCTGAAACTACATATACGCTTGCCTCAAGAGGACGGTAACAATTCGAGAAGCCTACATTTCGAATTGTTACTGTCAGCATTCCGGTATCATCAAATAGCGGATGAAATTTTAATGATGAACTGTCAAGGACATATCGGTAGCCTAGATGACGTTCAATATAGTCATATCCACTCATTCCATTCCAAACATCGTCAGTTCCATTTACTATAGTTTCTTTCCACTTATTCAGTACAGTGCTATCATATTCACTGTTTAGATAAGACACATGCATTTGCGAAAGATCTTTTACAGCGTTATCAAAGTCATTATATACATTATCAATAATCACCTCGCCGCCATTTGGTACATAACGGCAGAGGTTATTCTGAAAGGCAAGCTCATCTTCGCGTGTCCATGCATCGTTATAATTTGTATTCAAATTCGCGGCCGCCTTATCCCCGTAAGTGCCTGTATCATTTGCAGAGCCAAGCATTCCATCGTTATACAAACCTAGACGTGAAGCCAAGGAAGACAAAAGATTTGGCTGTGGACAATGCGGTAATTTGGTGTCATGATACTCGCCTACAATGGTTCTCCACTGCGCAGGAGTGCGAACCGAAAGAAAAATAGAAGGATCAATAACATTGTCCAACTTTTGAATTAGCGTTTCCATCTCACCATTTCCCATATGTGTTGTATTATTCATTTCGCCCCAGTTTCCGACGAAAATTCCCTGCATAATGTAGACAGATGAGGCATACTTATTTACGATTGGTCCAACCTGTTCCATATGTATTAAAATCTGTGACAACTCATTTGGTTCACTTTCTAAATTTTGACCATCCCAATCATATAAGAAGCGCAAAATTAGCTGACTGCCTGTCTTAGTCCATGCAGACAAAATAGAATCAATTTGGCTAAGTGCATTATCAGAAAGATCACAATTTCCATAATTTTTCAGATTAATTTCAATCAGTGATAGTTCAAAAGAAGAGCTGTTTGAATCAATTGCAGCATTTGCCTCAGGCAGTGAAAAAGTGGCATCCTCTGCCAACATATAGCCGCGAATCGAGTACAAGCCAACATATGGATTTTTGATTGTATCACCAGATTCAGAATAGCTATATGGTGTGTAATCGACAAAACATAGACGGCTATTCACCCAAAATAACGAAACAGCAATCAGTACAATAAGAACAACTATGATACTAACAATAACAGAACAAAGACGATGAGAATGTTTTTGCTTCAAGATGAGACTCCTTTTTAATAAACCCAATAAAGTTAGGTATATATCAGCTATATTAGCATCAATTTTATTAATTTGCAAATATGTTTTCCTTTGAAGAAGGATTAGCTTGCATGTCTTGAATTTGTCTTGTATACTGTCAGTATTAGAAAATGAAGTTAAAGAAAAATAGGCGGAGTAGAAATTTTATGCAGGAATTATTTTTAAATAGTGAAGCATCGGTTCAGTCTGACCGTATTTTATATACCCCATCTTTATTTGCGCGCAGTGCACTTCTTAATTTGCAGGAAGTAGGGTCGCTGAAGGCACGCAGTCCACATACATCTACCAGATCGGGGCTGACATCATATTTATATTTCCTTGTTTTGGATGGAGAAGGAAGTTTAACGTATGAAGGACGTCAATATCAGCTAAAACAGGGAGATTGTGTCTTTATTGATTGTCAAAAACCATACAGTCACAGTACATCAGAAAATTTATGGTCACTTGCATGGTGCCATTTTTATGGAACAAGTATGACGGCAATTTATGAAAAATATAAAGAACGAGGTGGATTGCCAATATTTCATCCGGAGAATAGTAAAGTATTTGAAGAACTTTTGAAGCAGTTGTATAAGATTGCAGGATCATCTGATTATATACGTGATATGCGAATTAATGAAAGCTTGAGTACACTTTTAACGCTTCTTATGCAGGAATCTTGGAATCCTGATAATTCAGCAATTTCAAAGAAGCGTATGGAGCTAGTTTCTGTAAAAAATTATATGGACGAGCATTATGTTGAGAAAATTACATTAGATGATTTAGAGGCGCAATTTTTTATTAATAAGTATTATCTTTTGAAAATTTTTAAGGAAACGTATGGAGTGACGATCAGCAGCTATCTGATTTCAAGGCGTATTACAAGGGCAAAACAGCTGCTTCGTTTTACACAAATGACGATAGATGAGGTTGGATGTGCTGTTGGAATGGATGGAGCGGGCTATTTTAGCAGAATGTTTAAAAAGTCAGAGGGGATCAGTCCCAAAAAATACCGCAAGCAGTGGCAGTAATGGTAAAAACCAATATAGTGCAAAAATAATGCAAGATAAGCTCTGTTTTTTTCTTTTAAAAAGAATAAAATAAAGAGGAAACTGAAAACAAGAATAATCAAAAGAGGAGTTATATCTATGGCTAAGGTTGCATTGATTACAGGAATTACAGGACAGGACGGTTCTTATCTGGCAGAGTTTTTGTTGGAGAAGGGATATGAGGTTCATGGAATTACACGCCGTGCGTCTATTTCAAATACAGCACGTATTGATCATTTGATGGGAAAAATCACACTTCATGACGGAGATCTGTCAGACTCCTCATCATTAATTCGTATTATAAGTCTGGTTAATCCGGATGAGATTTACAATTTGGCAGCACAGTCACATGTGCAGGTATCTTTTGATGTACCAGAGTATTCTGGCGATGTAGATGCACTTGGCGTTCTGCGTATTTTAGAGGCATGCCGTATACTTGGACTGACAAAGAAGACAAAGGTATATCAGGCATCCACATCTGAGCTTTATGGAAAGGTTGAGGAAGTTCCGCAGAAGGAGACAACACCATTTCATCCATATTCTCCATATGCAGTTGCAAAGCAGTATGGCTTTTGGATTGTAAAGGAATACCGTGAAGCATATGGCATGTTTGCTGTAAATGGTATATTGTTTAATCATGAGTCTGAGAGACGTGGTGAAAACTTTGTTACAAGAAAGATTACGTTGGCAGCAGGCCGTATTGCAGAGGGACTGCAGGATCATTTGGAGCTTGGAAATATGGATTCTTTACGTGACTGGGGTTATGCAAAGGATTATGTAGAGTGCATGTGGATGATTATGCAGCATGAGACACCAGAAGATTTTGTCATTGCAACAGGTGAGCAGCATACAGATACGTGATTTTACAGAAAAGGCATTTGCAGCAAATGGCATCACGATCCGTTGGGAGGGAACTGGTCTTGATGAAAAGGGCTATGATGCACAGACTGGAAAGATGCTTGTATGTGTAAACCCGGCATGGTTCCGTCCGACTGATGTTGATAATCTGTGGGGTGATCCGACAAAGGCAAAGACTGTTCTTGGCTGGAATCCGCAGAAGACAACATATGCACAGTTAGTTGAGATCATGGCAAAGCATGACAGACAGCTTGCAAAGCAGGAGAAAGCAATGAAGGAGGCTGCTCTGTAATTTAGAAAGAGCGAGAAATAGGTGACGATTATGATGGAGAAGAATGCAAAAATATATGTAGCAGGTCATCGCGGAATGGTAGGTTCTGCGATTGTTAGAGAATTACAGCGCCAGGGATATACGAATATTGTGACTCGTACACATGCTGAGTTGGATTTATGCCGTCAGGATGCGGTTGAGGCATTTTTTGCAGAGGAAAAGCCAGAATACGTATTTTTAGCAGCAGCAAAGGTTGGCGGTATTGTGGCAAATCAGAATGCATTGGCTGATTTTATGTATGAAAACATGATTCTTGAGATGAATGTGATTCACTCTGCATGGAAGAATGGCTGCAAGAAGCTTGAATTTTTAGGTTCTTCTTGTATTTATCCGCGTATGGCACCACAGCCTATGAAGGAAAGCTGCCTTTTGACCTCTGAACTTGAAAAGACAAATGAGGCATATGCGCTTGCTAAAATTTCTGGATTAAAGTATTGCGAATTTTTAAATCGCCAGTATCATACTGATTACATCAGCGTGATGCCGACAAATCTTTATGGTCCTAATGATAATTATCATCCTACTCACAGCCATGTGCTTCCAGCACTTATTCGCCGTTTCCATGAGGCAAAGGTAAATGGCCTTGAGGAAGTTACTTGTTGGGGAGATGGTTCACCGCTTCGTGAATTTTTGTATGTAGATGATCTTGCAAACTTATGTGTATTCTTAATGAATAACTATAGCGGAGATGAGACTGTCAATGCCGGAACTGGAAAAGAGCTGACGATTAAAGAGCTGACAGAGTTGGTGGCAAAAGTAATCGGCTATACAGGAAAGATTAATTGGGATACAACAAAGCCAAATGGCACTCCTAGAAAGCTGCTTGATGTATCTAAGGCTAAGAATCTTGGCTGGACATATAAGACAGAGCTTGAAGAAGGAATCCGTCTGTCCTATGAAGACTTTTTAAATAACCCGATGAGGGCTGAACGATAATGATTAAATGAAAGGCGGCCGTTACCCAACTTGGGCAGCGGCCTTTCGCATATAAGAAAGGGTAGAAAAATGAATATTGTATTGTTATCTGGTGGTTCTGGACAGCGCTTATGGCCGCTTTCAAATGATATTAGATCAAAACAGTTTATTAAGATTTTTCATAAAGAGGATGGAACACTTGAATCGATGGTGCAAAGAGTGTACCGTCAGATTAGAAGTATTGATCCTGATGCTAATGTGACAATTGCAACATCAAAGTCGCAGGTTTCAGCAATTCATAATCAACTGGGAGAAAATGTTGGAATTAGTGTTGAACCTTGCAGAAGAGATACGTTTCCAGCAATTGCACTGGCGGCAGCTTATTTGAAGGATAAAAAGCATCTGCCGTTAGATGAAGCTATTGTAATTTGTCCTGTTGATCCTTATGTAGATAGTGATTATTTTGAAGCTCTTGATGCGCTTGAAAAGCGTGCGGCAGAAAGTTCGGCTAATCTTGTTTTAATGGGAATTGAGCCTACATATCCAAGTGCAAAGTATGGTTATATTATTCCAAAGTCGCTGGAAAATATCAGCTCAGTTTCTATGTTCAAGGAGAAACCAACAGAAGAAGTTGCTCAAACTTATATTACACAGGGAGCTCTTTGGAATGGCGGTGTGTTTGCACTTCGACTTGGCTATGTATTGGAAAGAGCACATCAGCTGATTGATTTTACTGATTATCAGGATTTGTTTGATAAATATGAGACATTAGAGAAAATCAGCTTTGATTATGCAGTTGTTGAGCATGAGGAAAAAATCGAAGTAATGCGTTTTTCTGGAATGTGGAAGGATTTGGGAACATGGAATACTCTTACAGAGGCAATGGACAGCCGTAATGTTGGACAGGCGCTTTTTAGTGAGACATGCCAGAATGTTCATGTCGTAAATGAACTTAATCTTCCAGTGCTTTGTATGGGATTAAAGGATGTTGTTGTATCAGCCAGTCCGGATGGCATTCTTGTATCAGATAAAAGCAGTCGAGCTATATTAAGCCATTCGTCAATACGCTGGATCATAGAGTTATGTTTGCCGAGAAGTCATGGGGAAGTTTTCGTGTTTTGGACGTTGAGAAAGAGAGCCTTACGATTAAGGTGACTTTAAATTCAGGTCATAAAATGAATTATCACAGCCATGAGTTTCGCGATGAAGTATGGACCATTATTTCTGGAACAGGCCGTGTAATTTTAAATGAAAAAGAACGGTCTGTAAAGCCAGGTGATGTTATTGAAATGAAGGCAGGCTGTCGTCATACTATTATTGCAGAGACAGAGCTAAAAGTAATTGAGGTCCAGATGGGAAAAGATGTTAATGTTCATGATAAGATTAAGTATGAAATCTAGTGGACGTTAAAAGAGAAGTACGATATAATAGGGAATATATAAGGTGAAAGGAAAATATAACATGTCACACAAAACATTATTTCTTCAGCAGTCTTATGAGGATTGTACTAGGCAATATATGGAATTGCTTGAAAAACAAAAAATGCCGCTTTGGGATTACGTGATTTTGACTGCGTCAAATGAATCACAGGCGCAGTCGTATCGTATGCAGATTCAGTACCGTCTTGATCATGGAATGCTGCCAAAGTCTATTCATTATGCAGTTCTTCCAGATCCAGATGGGAAAAGAGTGGGAAGCGGCGGCGCTACATTAAATGTGCTGCGTTACATACATCAGGATGCAGGAAGTTTTGATGATAAGCGTATTCTCGTGATTCATTCTGGCGGAGACAGTAAGCGTGTGCCACAGTATTCGGCATGTGGCAAGCTGTTCTCGCCTGTTCCGCGTCTGCTTCCAAATGGCAGAAGATCTACACTTTTTGATGAGTTTATGATTTCCATGTGCGGAGTTGCAGCGCGTATTCGTGCTGGTATGCTTGTATGTTCAGGTGATGTTCTTTTGTTGTTTAATCCACTTCAGATTGATTTTTACGGAAGCGGAGCAGCGGCATTGTCAATTAAGGAACCTGCTGAGATTGGAAAAAATCATGGTGTATACCGTGTTGATGAGCAGGGAAATGTAGGTGGATTTTTACATAAGAAAACAGTAGATCAGCTTCATGAGCTGCAGGCTGCAGATGAAAACGGAAATGTTGATATTGATACAGGTGCTGTTATCATGGATACAGATCTGTTAAAGGCATTATATAAATTGGTAGATACGCCAGAGCAGTTTGATGCTTATGTAAATGAAAATACAAGGTTGTCTTTTTATGCAGACTTTTTATATCCGCTGGCATCCCAGTCCTCGCTGGAGCAGTATTATAAGGAAACACCGGAAGGTGATTTTACGCCAGAACTCCATGAGTGCCGCACGAAACTTTGGGAGGTGCTTCATACATTTCATATGAAGCTGATTCGCATGTCACCGGCTGCATTTATCCATTTTGGAACGACAAAAGAGCTGCGCCATTTGATGACAGAGGGAATGGAGCAGTTTGTATATCTTGGATGGAACAGTTTTGTAAATACTAATAGTACAAGCATCCGCGGTGGCTATGCATCTGGAAACAGCTATATCAGCAAGCGTGCAAAGATTGGAAAGGGCACTTATGTAGAGGACAGCTATGTTCACCATGGAACAGTGATTGGAACGAATTGTGTGGTATCAGGTGTTACGCTTGATGGACAGAATATTCCAGACGGTGCCGTGATTCATGGTTTAAAGCTTGGTGAGGAGCAGTTTGTTGCTCGTATGTATGGGGTAAATGATAATCCAAAGGAATGCAGCCTGTTTGGAAGGAAGCTTTCAGAGCCGCTTTGGACAGCAAAAATTTATCCTATTTGCCGCACCATGCGTGAAGCAGTAGATGCTGCGCTGCAGGCATATGAGCAGGGTTTTCCTGTTAAAGACTCTTTTGTTTCATTAAAGGATAGTTTTAATATGGCTGATGTGACAGCAATTCTTCCATGGCAGGATAAATTAGATGATAAGGTCCGTGTGGAATCACTTTTAGAAGCTATTGACAATAAAGTTGATTTAAAGCAGGCATTTATATCTTGCGGAGGAAATGTTTCACCACGCGTTGAACGTTTGCTTTTGAGAGAAGCAGAACGTTTGGATAGTCGTAACCTTGAACAGTTTAGCCGTAAGATTCGTATTTATTACATGCTGTCACTTGTAAAAGAAACATATATGGACAATTGTTTTGATACGATTGGAAAAGCAGTTTTGGATACAGCTGTCGCAGGACTTGAGTGCAGCAGGGAAACGAAGCTTTCTAAGGAAGAGTCAATTGTTCGTCTGCCAGTTCGTGTAAACTGGGGAGGTGGTTGGAGTGATACTCCGCCATACTGCATGGAGCATGGCGGAACTGTTCTGAATGCAGCAGTATTATTAGATGGAAATTACCCAATTGAGGCAATTGCACGTCGCATTGAAGGAAACAGAATTGTTTTGGCTAGTGCAGACAGTGGAGCAGAGCAGGAATTTACTGACATTAAGCAGCTGCAGGATTCAAGTAATCCATATGATCCATTTGCACTTCATAAGGCAGCATTAATTGCATGTGGTCTGATTCCGTATAGTGAGAATCGTTCAATTGAGGAGATTACAAATCAGTTGGGTAGTGGATTATATTTATCTACACGTGTAATCAATATTCCTCGTGGCTCTGGTCTTGGAACATCTTCTATCCTTGCCGGTGCATGTGTGAAAGCATTATATGAAATTACAGGACGCAGACTGGAAGAGGATGAACTATATAACCGTGTGCTTTGTATGGAACAGATTATGTCGACAGGAGGAGGCTGGCAGGATCAGGTGGGCGGTCTTGCACCTGGAATTAAGATGGTGACATCTCATGCAGAAGTTAGACAGCAAATTAGCTGTATGCCATGTGTTGTGAGTGAACAGACAATGAAAGAACTTGATGAGCGTTTCTGTCTGATTTATTCTGGACAGCGTCGTCTTGCCAGAAATTTGCTGCGCGATGTAGTAGGACGATATGTGGGCGGCAATCCAGATGCAGTCGAGGTTCTGTATGAGATCCAGCGAAGTGCAGTTTTGATGCGTTTTGAGCTGGAGAAAGGTGATGTCGATGCATTTGCAAGACTTTTAAATGAGCACTGGGAATTAAGCAAGCGTCTTGACAGCGGATGTACAAATGTTTGTATTGATATGATTTTTAAGGCAGTAGAAGATCTTATTGATGCAAAGATGATATGTGGCGCAGGAGGCGGTGGTTTCCTTCAGGTTGTATTGAAAAAGGGTATTACGGCCAAACAGCTGCAGGACCGTTTACATGATGTGTTCCAGGACAGTGGTGTATCTGTATGGCAGTGCCAGTTTGTATAAATAATAAGTAAATGAAAGGTCTGCATGCATTATGCATGCAGACTGTTTTGCAGGAGGAGAAAAATATGTTAAAAGGAATTTCACCGTTAATTAGCCCGGAGATGTTAAAGGTTTTATGTGAGATGGGACATGGAGATGAGATTGTTCTTGCAGATGCAAATTTTCCGTCTGAGACAACAGGAAAACGTGTCATTCGTGCAGATGGAATAGGAGCAGCAGATTTACTGAAAGCAATTTTGCCGCTTTTCCCACTTGATACGTATGAAAAAGATCGTTTTATTTTGATGGAGGTGGTTCCAGGAGATCCAGTAGTTCCGGTGATTTGGGATGAATATAAAGAAATTTTAAATGAGCAGGAACCAGGCACGCCAGTTGAATTTATGGAACGCTTTGCGTATTATGAGAGAGCGAAAAATGCATACTGTGTTGTTGCAACAGGTGAAACAGCTCAATATGCTAATATTATCCTGAAAAAAGGGGTTGTATATAAATGAGCCAGTGGAGACAGGGTGCGTCCAGCAAAGGGGATGCAATCTGATAGGTGGAAATCTTATCAAATAAGCTGCTAAACACAGCATTTGAAGCGAGTCTTGAGTGTATTACAGATGCAGAACATTCTATGAGATGTGTGGAGCAAACGATGAATTTCAAAGAAGCAAAATAAGCATGTGTCGGAAGAACCAGTCAAGTTGTTACAGTTTACGTGAGTTGCAAAGTGTAATTTCAAATTGAAGGGTTCTTCTTTTTTTATGAAAAATTTGGAGGGAAAGGTGCAAATTCGAAAAGTTACAGTGGGATGTTTTCTGTCAGCAATAATAGTGCTTGTAGGAGTGTTATGGACGTTTGTTGTTAAGAATATTGAGTTACAGAAAAATAGTCTTTTAGATAATGAAGAAATCCAAACAATAGAAAGTGAGACGGGGTGGAAGCAGCAGGGTTCTGACTGGTATTATTATGATGAAAGTGGGAATCCACTTCAAAACGAATGGGTCGAGCAGTATTATTATATTGGCGAAGATGGGAAAATGGTTCGAAATCAATATGTGGATCGTTTTTTTGTGTCACAATATGGAAACTGGAATCCAAGATTTGAAGCACCATATTGGTTAATGCATGGAGAATGGAAAAAGAATGGCAATGTTTGGATCTATCAGTATAATGGTATTGTTCAAACTATGGATTTTTCACAAATCAGGAGTATTTGTCGACTTGGGTATGATACGAGCAATGAAAAGACACCACCAGAGCAAAGTAAAGAAGCGTATTGCTTGGCAGCTGAAAAAGGTTTTACAATCGTGTTGTGTGATTTATGTTTTACGAAGGATCATGTTCCCGTATGTTTTCATGATGAGTATATCAATCGAATTGCCAGAGATCAGAGTGGACAGGAATTAGAAGAGGAGATCAGAATAAGTGATCTGACATATGAGGACACAATTCAATATGATTTTGGTATATATAAGGGAAAATCATACGAAGGAACACATCTTTTAAAATTAGAAGAAATGTTGGAACTTGCTCAGCAATTGAATCTGGAATTGTATATTGAAATTAAAGCGGGGAGCAAAGAAGAAATTAAACAGGCTGTAGAATTGACGAAACAATATGATTTGAAACTATCGTGGGCGGGTACGAAGTATGATGAATGTTCAGCTGTGGTAGAAGCAGATGATACAGCCAGAGTTTCAACAATGCCTCGAATGATAAGAGATTCAGAGATAGAAGAACTTTTAAGTTTAAAGAGGGAAAATAATAAGGTCTTTTTCTTCACATACGATACGGCAATGCTGACAGACGAGGTGTTAAGTAAATTAAAGAAAGAAGGGATTCCGTTTGAAATGGGAACAATTGACTCTGAGATAGAGATTGTAAACTATTTAACGGAAAATTATCAGTATTGCACAGGTATCGAAAGCAACAAAATTGTCGCAGCGAACATTGATCTTGATCAGGTTTTGCAAGATTGAAAAAGAAAATATTGTTATGGTAAATATTGATGAGTTGTAGTATTATTTAAAGTGAATTTGTCAACAAACACTGCGCAGACATTTCACAATACGTTTGTTCTTGTTAACGGAATCGCTCTATTTGTTACATTGCAGTACATAAATAGTCATACAAATCTTTTCTTAAAAATGGAAAAAGTGATTTGTTCACTAGGACAATGTACATTTGGCATTTATTTGCTTCACATATTTATAAAGGATGAATTAGGATTAACAAAGTGGATGGAAGATATGCTTCAAGGAAAAATACCAAATATGTTATATGCGTTTTTGCATTGTGGAGCAATTTTTAATTTGTGGCTATGCAATTACGTTTATAATCAAAAAAAATCCATTTTTGAGGCGACTTGTATAGTGAAAACAAAGAAAAGCAAATAAACAAGAACAAGTGGATTGTGTATAAAAAATAAAATTCAATGACAGGAAACTCAAAGTATGATATGATAACCTTGTCAAAAATAGGACGTAAAAATTGAAAAGGGAGGAAAGAAAATGCAAAAGAAAAAAGGAAGGCAAATTCTGGCAGTAATAATGGCGACAATGATGGCTGCGCAGTCAGCAAATGCCGCTAGCTGGGTACAGGATTATGTTGGCTGGTGGTGGCAGGATAATGGTCATCAAAGCGCGGATGGCGTAAATGTTGAACCAATCCTTGTCTCAGATGAAGGATATGAATATGGCGCGATTGATCATTGGAAGTCTGCAAAACTATTGATTGGCGGTCAGAGTGAGCTGGATAGCCCATTGAGAATAAAAAATGGAAACCAGTTTGAGCTGTCGCAGGAGGTCATCATTGAGTAATGGGGGAAGTTCTGATGGGGCAAAGAAAAATAAAAATCAGGAGGTTTACATGCAGAAGGAAAGATATGAAGGAATTGATGGATTGAAGGCATATGCTATTATTGGAATTGCAATTATGCATGTTCTTGCAAATGGCGAATATGGATTGCAAGGCTTTGTGTTTGAACAGCTGATACCATCGTTTCCAGATCTTGTTCTCCTTTTCTTAGTGATTAGTGGTTTTGGTATGTGCTGTGGCTATTATCAGAAAATCATTGATCAAAAAATTAGTATAGAGGATTTTTATAAAAAGAGATATAGCAAAATTTGGCCATACTTTGCGTTGCTTTGTCTATTGGATTTTGCAGTTTCCCCAAGCAAAGAGTCACTGATTGAGGTATTTGCCAATTTGACGTTGTGTCAGGGGCTTTTGCCAAATGCAGATATTTCGGTGATTGGTGTGAGTTGGACGTTGGCAGTGATTTTTGTATTCTATATGCTGTTTCCGTTTTTCTGCTTTTTACTTGGAAATAAGAAAAGGGCATGGGGTGTAGCGATCATAGCACTTGTGTTTAATTATGTGAGTGGTGCTTACTTTGATGCTGGAAGAAGAAATATTGTCTATGACGCGATTTACTTTATTGCTGGTGGCCTGATTTTCCTTTATCGACAAGAGATTGCTGCGTTTACTGCAAAATATAAAATTGTGGTTGGTCTGGTCTTGTTGGGAGGCTGCATTGTTTATTGTATTGTGGGAAACGGTACAATTATGGTCTTAAGTCTTTGTGTAGTGGCGCTGTCCTATACGATTGGATGTAAAAAGAAGGGAATCCTGATTAATCCGGTCGCAAAGTTTCTGGGAGGAATCAGCTTCGAGATTTACCTGTGCCATATGGTAATTTATCGTGTACTAGAAAAATTGCATTTGATTCATGTATTTGAGAATGAACTGTTATCATACATTTTCACATCTGTCGCAGTGGTATGTGGTTCAGTTGTATTCTCAGTATGTGTGAAGTGGTTTTTAAATAAATTTGAGTCGATTTTGAAAGAAAAGTATTGCAAAAAGTTAGTTAGTTGAGCATTTCAGAACTATACAATCGCACTATTTTATGATAGTATAGGAAGGCAATTATTTAAGGAGGTAAGAAAGCTAGAAAAAGGAGAAAATATGTTTCAAAAAGTAACAAAAGAATTAAAAAAGAATAAGGTGCTGAAAGCAGGAATTGGCTATACAATAGGCAATTATTTCCTGAAGGGCCTCGGATTTATTACCGTTCCCATTTTTTCCAGACTGATGGCGGTGTCTGACTATGGTATTTATAATACATTTTTGTCTTATGAGGGAATGTTATATCTTTTTATTGGACTAGCGCTGCACAGCAGTATTAAAAATGCAAAGTATAAGTATGGTGATGAAAGGCTTGATAGCTTTACCTCATCAATCACGATATTTCCACTTGTAATTTCCTGTATCGCATTGATCATGGGAAATCTGTTTCTTCCAGTGATTAACAAATTTCTTTCAATTGGAAGAATAGAATATAACTTACTGATCATATTGTGTTTATGTTCAAGTCTGCTATATGTTTACCAGTCAAGATTAGTTCTTGAATATAACTCAAAAAGTTATATGAAGATGTCTTATTTTAATGCATTAAGCAGTGTTGCAATGTCAATAATATTAATGCTGACAGTGTTTAAGGATCAGAAATATCTTGGAAGAATTTGCGGATCTGTTATTCCGATGTCTATCTTGGCTGTTTGGATTCTTTACAGTCTGTATTCAAAGGCGAGACCAAAAAGAAACAAAGAATATTGGAAGTTTGCATTAAAAATTAGTCTTCCGATTATTCCTCATGGCGTTGGCCAGATTATATTGTCATCCTTTGACCGAGTAATGATTACAAACTACATTGGCAGTATGGCGGCAGGTTTGTATAGCTTTGCGTATACGATCTATTCCATTATTTTAGTAGCAGGAGACTCTATTAGTACCGTATATGAGCCATGGGCATACGAGCAATTTGCAGAGAAGAGATATGACATTGTAAGAAAACGAAGCACGATATATATTGTGTTGCTAGCAGTTGTATGTTCTGGAACAATGTTGATTGCACCAGAGTTGGTAAGGATCCTGGGTTCTCAGAAATATGTAGATGCGATTCCGGCAGTTACGCCGATTCTTGGTGCTGGATTTTTTGCGATGGCTTATAATATTCCTTCAACCGTTGAGTATTATTATGGAAAGACTTCCTTTATTGCAGTCGGAACCGTTATTGCAGCCGTACTTAATGTTGCTACAAATGCAATATTTATTCCTCAATACGGATATTTAGCAGCAGCATATACAACACTGGGTAGCTATATGGTATATTTTATTTTTCATTGTATTATTGCTCATCGAATTATTGGACAAAACATATTTTCAATAAAGGTATTACTGGCAACAGTTGCCGGTGTCTCTGTGATTGGCATTATTTCATTATATTATCAAAATAATTATATTGTGAGATATTCCTTTGCAGCAGCTGTTGTAGTGGTTGTGCTAGTCTGGCTGAAAAAAGGCGCTTTGGCTGATTTCGGGTTTAATGTTAGTATAGGAAAAAGGTCTTGACATTGGATTGTTAATGTAAGATAATAAAATAGAATATTGCTAGATAAAAATTTTGTTTAGGTAGGCTAGTTAAGTGTTGAGAAAAAGATAGAAAAATTTGAGGATGGATAGAAAAAATGCAACCAAAAAAAGAAGTACAGCATGTGTACCTAGTAGGTGCAAAGTCTCTAGGAGCATATGGTGGGTATGAAACGTTTGTGTACAAACTTACAGAGCACCATCGAGATAATCAGAATATTAAGTATCATGTTGCTTGTAAGGCAAATGGTAATGGTGCTATGGACGAAACAAAGTTTGAGGGCGTGACCGAGATTAATGATCATGAATTCGAACTTCATAATGCCCATTGCTTTAAAATTAGTGTTCCGCAGATCGGAGCAGCGCAGGCAATTTATTATGATGTAGCTGCATTAAAGGCGTGCTGTGAGCATATTCAAAAAAACAATATTCCACATCCGATTGTTTATATAATGGCATGTCGAATTGGACCATTTGCAGGTCATTATTATAGGAAGATACACAAATTGGGTGGTACAGTGTATCTGAATCCAGATGGACATGAATGGATGCGAGCAAAATGGTCGGCACCAGTTCGGAAATATTGGAAAATTTCGGAACAGATGATGGTGAAGTATTGTGATTTGGCCATTTGCGATTCTGTGAATATTGAAAAATATATTCATAAGTGTTATGATGGCAAGGGAATCAGGGGTAAGAATCCAAAGACTACATTTATAGCTTATGGAGCAGACTTAACGCTCAGCAAATTAGCGGATGATGATAAAAAGCTGGTAAATTGGTACAAGGAAAAGGATTTGACTCCGAAGAACTACTATCTTGTGGTTGGTCGTTTTGTACCAGAGAATTCCTTTGAAGTGATGATTCGAGAGTTCATGAAGAGTCATAGTCGCAAAGATTTTGCAATTATAACAAATGTCAATGATAAATTTTTGAATCAATTAGAGGAAAAGCTACACTTTAAAAGCGATAAGCGAATCAAGTTTGTGGGAACAGTGTATGATCAGGAATTGCTGAAGAAAATTCGAGAGAATGCGTATGCATATTTCCATGGACATACAGTAGGTGGTACGAATCCCTCATTGATTGAGGCACTAGGCAGTACTGATTTAAACTTACTTGTAGATGTTGTTTTTAATAGGGAAGTGGCTGAAGACTGTGCATTGTATTGGAGTCGCGATGATGGGGCTTTGGCAAAACTGATTGATCAGGCTGATGAGTTGAACGCAGATGAAATCACAAAGTTAGGGCAGAAGGCTAAGAAGCGAGTTGCACAGGAATATACATGGGATAAAATCTGTGGGCAGTATGAAAAAGTATTTATGGAAGCAGATAAGAAGAGATAAAACAATGCGAATATTACATTATGCACTAGGATTTCCACCATATCGTAGTGGTGGATTGACAAAATGGTGTGTTGATTTGATGATACAGCAGGCGAAGGAAGGACATTGTGTTGCGATGCTTTGGCCTGGGCAGATGGGAATGTTAAATAAAAAAATAGCGATAAAAAAACAAGAGGACGTTTGCTTGAAAGAGCAAAGGCTTCAGAGTTTTGAAGTTATTAATCCATTACCAGTTTCCTTTGATGAAGGAATAGCAGATTTCTCTGCATTTACGGCAAATGCAGGGACAGTTGCATATGATAAATTTTTAGATGCTGTTCAGCCTGATGTTATTCATGTGCATACATTGATGGGACTTCATAAAAGCTTTTTACAGGCAGCAAAGAGAAGGAGAATTCGTCTTATATTTACTGCACATGATTTCTTTCCAGTTTGTCCGAAGGTAACAATGTTCCGTCATGGCGTAATTTGCAGCAATGTAAAAAATTGTGAAGAGTGTGGTGTGTGCAATGCAACGGCACTAAGTTTAAAGAAAATACAGATTTTGCAATCACCGCTGTATCGCAGATTGAAAGATTCATTCATTGTCAAAAAACTAAGAAAAAAGCATAGAGATGGATATTTAAGTGAGGCAACTGCGGATGATTCAGCGGTACCTGTTGGTAGCGCTGAGGATTATAAGAAGTTGCGAAATTACTATTATTCACTCTTAAAACTGATGGATATTATTCACTATAATAGTAGTGTGACAAAAAGTGTTTATGAAGCGGTATTTGATCTTCCAAAGAATTGCATTGTAACGATTACACATGCAGATATTACAGACAACAGGCGGATCAAAAAGTTTTCTGATGATCAGCTTCATATTCGTTATTTAGGACCACAAAGTGGAGCAAAAGGCTACTTTTTATTAAAAGAAGCATTAGACCAATTGTGGGAGAAAAAGCAGAATTTCTGCCTTGATGTACATTTTCAGCCAATTGAAATGGCACCGTATATGGAAGTACATCCGCGATATGCTTATGAAGAATTAACGAAGATATTTGAACAAACAGATGTTTTGATAACGCCAAGTATCTGGTTTGAAACATTTGGGTTTACTGTATTAGAAGCATTGAGTTATGGTGTTCCCGTTGTAATTAGTGGAACAGTTGGGGCAAAGGATATTCTCGTAGATGGTGCAGGTATAGTAGTTGACAATCTTACACCAGATCGTCTGTGTGACACATTGATAAATCTTACAACGGCTGATTTAAAGAAAATGAATGAAATTATAGTTCAAAAACAGTCAATTATGCAGATTGAAGCAATGTCGAAGCAGATTGAAACTGATTGTTACGGATGGAATTTATAACATCGGTAAAGAAAACTAGAAATGGGAAATGTAATATGAATATAACAGTGGTTGTTTTGCATTATGAGAATATAAAGGATACAAGGGAGTGCCTGGATTCTTTGAAGAAATATTTAGATGACACAAAGAACAATATAAATGTTGTTGTAGTTGACAATGGATCAATAAAAGAAAAGACTGCAGCAATTGAAAAAGAGTATTTGAATGATAAGATTCATTTTATTGAGTCTGGTGAAAATCTAGGCTTTGCAAAGGGAAATAATATAGGATTTCACTATGCAAAGTATGAACTTCATTCGGATATTATAATTTTAGCAAACAACGATTTGATTTTTCAACAAGTAGATTTTATGGATCAGATTGAAAAGGAAATGACAGAGAATCACATAGATGTTGCTGGTCCAAGAATCATCTCGTTGGTTGATCATAAGAATCAGAATCCAGTTCCATATGTGCATCCGGATCTTGCGTCAGTTAAAAAAAGAATTTTTAAGCTCCAAGTTCTGCGAATGATGTGTTATTTTGGGGTGGATAAGTTTTTTCAAAGTATTTTTTCCAAGAAATATAGCGCTGACGTAAAATCGGATAACTATCAATTGCATGGTGCATGCTTAATTATGGCCAATAACTATGTGAAAAATTATGATGGACTGTATCCAAAAACGTTCATGTATATGGAGGAGGATATCCTAAAGTATATTACAAAAAGAGACCACCTTGTTATGAAGTATTTTGATAGTGCAGAAGTCTTTCATAAAGAGGGATCTTCGACAGGAAAAATCTACGGAGCAGGAAGAAAAAAGAGGTCATTTTATTATAAATGGAATATTGATGGATGCAAGAAGCTGAGACAACTGATGGAATCTGGGAGAGATAAATGAAGCTAACAAAAGAAAGAAAAATATTATTAGAAGCATTAATAACACTTCAGTTGATTAACTATATGGTTGGAACAATCATATTGAAAGACTTTTTTTAGTCAAATATTTACGAGATGCTATTGTAGTTGTGTTATTATTTGAAATTGCACGAGACAGAAGAAAAAAAATGCAGTTTGGAACAATTACGATATGTTTCTTGGTGTTTGTATTCTGTGAACTTTTTGGTATGATACAAGGCGAGTCTTTGCGTATTGTATTATTGGTGGCAAGAAGATATGCAATTCCGTTGGCAGTGCTGTTTATTGTTGGCCAAATTGATTTCAATGGTGAAGAGCGAGGATTCCTTGTATATATTTTATATTTGATTGTTGCATTATCAATATTTGGTGTTTTTCAGGCACAGGTATTGGGTGATGGTTTCTTGAGAAAATTGGGCTATCCAGTCGAGTACTCACATGGATATGGACGAGATATGCTGTATAATTCTTTCTATTTTGGTGGATTGGGTATACAGCGAGTGGTTGCTACACTGAGCAGTTCAAATATTTGTGCATTGGCATTGGGAGCATCATTACTTTATTTTTTAGTATGGAACCCGATTTTTAATGTGAAATATGAGGCAATTATGATCGTTTGCATCGCAGTTGCATTTCTTCTTACGTTTTCACGCTCAAACATATTGTTTTTTGTTATTGTAGCTATTTTAATTTCGAAGTATATTCCATATAAAAAATATATTCTTGCAGGAATTGGATTTGCTGTGTTGATCGTTTTGATTTTGGGTATTATTCAAGGACAGGATGGAATTATTTATAAACTATGGATGTGGGTCCAGTCTACTTTAAATATGACAGAGGACTCCGCGGCAGGAAGATCTGGAATATGGCAGACTGCATTGGCACAAGTATTGAAAAGCCCATTGGGAATCGGATTTGGCCATGTAGGGGCAATTGGATATGATAGTGAACTCGTTTTCTGGGCAGAAAATTCATATTTTGTACTCGCTTTGGATACTGGATGGATTGGTGTTATAAGTTATGTAACTGCTTTAGTAATGATTGTTGTAAAATTATATAGTAATGCAGTAATGTATGGAAAAGCAGGAAATGAGAAGGGAAAAAGAATCTGTGTGGCTGGCTATGCAGTATTGATTTATCTGATGGGAGTAATGCTGTTCTCCAATCATATTCAGGATATGGAGGTTGTAACACTAGTTTATATGTATGTTGGTATTGGACTTTCATATGTTCGATACAATGGAGGTATAAACGAAAAAATAGATAAATCATTCATAATTCGTAAAATTTGTAAGCGAGGGAATAATTGATGAAAGAATTGTCAATTCAGGAAATTCATGAGGGAACACTTGGCATATTAAAGAAAATAATAGATATTTGCGATAAAGTTGGAGTGAACTATTATCTGGCATACGGATCTTTAATCGGTGCGGTGCGTCATGGGGGCTTTATTCCATGGGATGATGATTTGGATATTGTAATGCTTCGCCCTGACTATGAGGTATTCTGCCAGTATTGTATGAAGCATGAACGAGAACTGTATCCGTTCAAGCTAATTAATAGACAAAGTGAAAAAAAATATCCTTATAATATTGCTCGATTTAATGATCTGCGATATAAGGCTGTTTACGAGAATGTTCAGGAATATGACTCTGGAATGTTTATCGATGTGTATCCGTTAGACGGAGCAGGTCATATGACAGAATCAGAGGTGAGAAGTCTTGATAAAAAGAGAGACTACTTAATGAAAATGATTCTGTGGAGCATAGATGATCATTATGAACCATCTAAGCATAATAAGTGGTATCGCTCTGTGATTAAATACTTTGTACGAAGTTATGCAAAATTTAAGGGAAGCGATTATTTCCTAAACAAAATGGAAGATCTGAAAAATCAATATGAATTTGACAGCAGTGAGTATGTGGCAGAAATGGTATGGGATATTAAGACGGTTCTATGCAAAAAAAGCTGGTTTGGAGAAGGTCAGATGATTCAATTTGAAGACATCAAGGTAAAGGCGCCAAAAGATATTGACAGTTTTCTAAAAGTATACTATGGGGATTATATGAAGCTGCCACCAGTTGAACAAAGAGTTCCAAGTCATGGATATGCACTCTATAAAAGAGAATAGTATTGTGCGGTTAAGGGTGGTATCAGTATCATAAGAAGCGCAAAATTAGCTGACTGCCTGTCTTAGTCCACGCAGACAAAATAGAATCAATTTAGGTGTATACCGACCAAACAAAAAAGTCTTGCTGAAATCCTAAAAACAATGTATACTGTTTTCGTTGAGGAGGTATGTTTTATGGAGACAATCAAGAATGTATTAGTTGGACAGTCAGGTGGACCGACGGCAGTAATTAATGCAAGCCTTGCAGGTGTTTATGAGACAGCAAGGGCGATGGGCGCAGAGCATGTATATGGTATGCGCTATGGAATACAGGGACTGCTCCAGGAGCAGATCGTTGATTTAAATGAGTGTCTTAGCGATAAGATGGATATTGAGCTGTTAAAGCGTACACCGGCAAGCTATTTGGGCAGCTGTCGTTTTCGTTTGCCAAATCCGGATGTGGATGAGGAACCATATAAACAGCTGTTTCACTTATTTGAAAAATACGAGATTGGCGCTGTATTCTATATCGGCGGCAATGACTCGATGGATACGATTGCGAGACTGGCAGCATATGGTGCTAAAGTAAAAAGCAGCATTCGCTTTATCGGTGTTCCAAAGACAATCGATAATGATTTAATGTTTACTGATCACACACCGGGCTATGGAAGTGCAGCAAAGTATATTGCGGCAACGATCAAAGGAATTATCTGCGATTCAAGTGTCTATAACCTGAATAGTGTAACAGTAGTTGAGATTATGGGCCGTCATACAGGATGGCTGGCAGGTGCAGCGAGTCTGGCAGCAGGTGCAGACTGCAATGGACCAGATATGATTCTTCTGCCAGAGCGCGCGTTTGACGAGAAAGCATTTCTTACAAAAGTGGCACAGCTTGAAAAAGAGCGTCATACGCTTGTGATTGCAGTGAGCGAGGGTGTGAAAAACAAAGATGGTGAGTTCTTGTGCGATCTTGTATCTGGACCTGGTGCAGTGGATGCATTTGGTCATAAGGCTGCACTTTCCGGTACAGCTCGTTACCTTGCAGATTTGATTAAGGCTCATCTTGGATGTAAGACAAGAGCAGTTGAGCTGTCAGTTTTGCAGCGCTGTGCTTCTCCGCTTGCAAGCCGTACTGATGTGACAGAGGCATATCAGGTAGGCGGCGCTGCTGTGGAAGCTGCTTTTCGCGGTGAAACTGGAAAGATGTGCACGATTTATCGTGTATCAGATATTCCGTACCGCACAGAGACGGGCCTGACTGATGTAAGCCGTGTGGCAAACAAGGAAAAATGTGTGCCGGATGAGTGGATTAGCGAGGATGGCATGCATGTAACACCAGAGTTTGCACGTTATGCAAGACCGTTAATTCAGGCAGAGCTGCATCCATTCTATGTAGATGGTGTGCCGCGTCATTTGCATCTGTAAAAATGTCAGAGCAGTCTGCACGGTTAAGTGATGTAAAGGAGAAAGTATATGGCAGATACTGTAGTTCGCAAGCATATCATTTTTTACGGCAGAGTGCAGGATGTAGGTTTTCGTTATTTCTCAGTTTATAAGGCAGGCTTCTTGGCCTTGCCGGCTGGGTAAAAAATTTAGATGATGGAAGCGTAGAGATGGAGGTGCAGGGAAAAGAAGCTGAAATTGATACGCTGATCCAATTTTTAGATGGGCACCGCTGGATTCGCATTGATGCTATGGATGTAGAAAATATTGCGGTGATACCGGATCACGATTTTGTTGAGAGATAAGCGTGCACGCAAGGAACCATTCAGACGTATCTGCTGCCGTTTTTAATGGGAGGTTTTATGTGGTATGTCATTCAGACGAGCACTGGAAGGGAAGAAAAGATAAAGCAGGAGTGTGAACAGCGCATAAGTAAGGATGTGCTTTCACATTGTGTTCTTCCGTTGTATGAGGAGAAGATAAAGTATAAGGGACAGTGGCATATTCAGAAGAAAAAGCTGTTTCCGGGATATCTGTTTCTTATATCAGAAAATTTGGATGAGCTGCATGAGCAGTTAAAAAGAGTAGAAGCTATGACAAAGCTTTTGGGGGCTGGAGATGATATCATTGCGCTGACTCAAAATGAAATTGATTTTCTACTTCGTTTTGCGGGTGATGAGGAGCTTGTAAAGATGTCACAGGGAATGATTATCGGTGATAAGGTTGTCATTTTGTCTGGACCTCTTAAGGGTATGGAGTCCACTATCCAAAGGATTGATCGCCACAAACGAAAGGCATGGCTGAATCTGGAAATGTTTGGACGACAGCAGTTAGTTGAAGTTGGTGTGGAAATTGTAAAAAAAGTTGCATGTGAAACGTAAGCGTTAGAGGAGAGAGACATCATGTGTGGAATTGTTGGTTATACTGGACATCTTCAGGCTGCTCCTATTCTTTTGGATGGTCTGTCAAAACTGGAGTATCGAGGCTACGATTCAGCAGGACTTGCTGTTCGCAATGGAGAAAAGAAAACAGAGATTGTTAAGGCAAAGGGGCGATTAAAATCTCTGGCAGAAAAAACAGACAACGGTAATGCTCTTATTGGTACATGCGGTATTGGTCATACCAGATGGGCAACGCACGGTGAACCGAGTGAGACTAATGCACATCCGCATATGTCAGATGATGGCAATGTGGTTGGTGTTCACAATGGTATTATTGAAAATTATCAGGAGTTAAAGGAAAAGCTTATTCGTAAGGGTTACAGCTTTTATTCATCTACTGATACTGAGGTTGCAGTTAAGCTTATTGATTATTATTATAAGAAGTATGAGCACACACCAGTAGACGCGATCAATCACGCACTTGTGCGTATTCGCGGTTCATATGCACTTGCTATGATGTTTGAAGATTATCCGGGCGAGATTTATGTGGCAAGAAAAGACAGCCCGATGATTCTTGGTGTGACAGATGGCGACTGCTTTGTGGCATCTGATGTTCCGGCAATTCTTAAATACACACGTACTGTCTATTATATTGGCAATCTGGAAATGGCACGTATGGCAGATGGTGCGATCACCTTTTACAATTTGGATGGTGATGAGATTGAGAAGCAGCCGACACAGATCGAGTGGGACGCAGAGGCAGCTGAGAAAGCTGGCTTTGAGCACTTTATGATTAAGGAGATTCATGAGCAGCCAAAGGCAGTTCATGACACCATCAATTCAGTTGTAAAGGATGGCGTTATTGATTTGTCTGATGTTGGACTGACAGAGGAGCAGATTAAAAATATCAGCCAGATTTATATTGTTGCATGTGGCTCTGCTTATCATGTTGGAGTAGCATGTCAGTATGTCTTTGAAGATCTGGCAGAGATTCCAGTTCGCGTTGAGCTTGCATCTGAGTTTCGTTACCGCAAAATGGTGCTTGATCCAAATGGCCTTGTTATAATTGTCAGTCAGTCAGGAGAGACGGCAGATAGTCTTGCTGCGCTTCGTCTGGCAAAGAAAAAGGGCGTGAAGACGCTTGGTATTGTCAATGTGGTGGGAAGCTCTATTGCTAGAGAGGCAGACAATGTTTTCTATACGCTTGCAGGACCAGAGATTGCAGTAGCAACGACAAAGGCATACAGCACGCAGCTTATTGCAGGATATTGTCTGGCTGTTCAGTTTGCAAAGGTCAGAGGAAACATTGATGATACACAGTATGCGCACTTAATTGACGAGATGCAGCAGCTTCCGGATAAGATCGCAAAGATCTTAGATGATAAGGAACGCATTCAGTGGTTTGCGGCAAAACAGGCAAATGCAAGTGATATTTTCTTTATTGGTAGAGGAATTGATTATGCAATCAGCCTTGAGGGCAGTCTTAAGATGAAGGAGATAAGCTACATCCACTCTGAGGCCTATGCGGCAGGTGAATTAAAGCATGGAACTATAAGTCTTATTGAGGATGGAACTCTTGTAATCGGTGTTTTAACTCAGTCTGAGCTTTATGAGAAGACAGTTTCCAATATGGTAGAGTGCAAGAGCCGCGGTGCCTATTTGATGGGACTGACAACATATGGAAATTATAACATTGAGGACACTGTATCCTTTACTGTATATATTCCAAAGACGGACGAGCACTTTGCGACTAGTCTTGCAGTTATTCCGCTGCAGCTTATGGGCTACTATGTCAGTGTCGCAAAGGGACTTGATGTAGATAAGCCAAGAAACTTAGCAAAGAGTGTTACAGTTGAGTAAACAAGAAGTGATTAAAGAATTAAATTATAATACATAAGAAAAATGGCGGCACGAAAAAGTGGATTTCGTGCCGCCATTTTTCAATAATAGTGTTTGGAAAGGAGTATTTTGTGAGCAGACAGAAAAAGGAATTTGAAGAATACGAAATAAATGAATCTTATAAAACAGAAGAAAGAGATAATCCATATGGCTTTAAGAGAAAGTCGAAGGAGGAGCGGCCTGTACTAGCAATTTGCTATGATTTTGATAAGACATTATCGCCGGATGATATGCAGGCACAGGGCTATATTCAGTCTGTAAATTATCATGTGGACCGTTTCTGGGCAGAGTCAAACGAAATGGCAAGAGCAAACGGCATGGATTCAAATCTTGCCTATATGTATAAGATGGTTCGCGAGGCGAAGGGTCATTTTGATTTGAGCCGCAAGGCGCTAGAAGAATATGGTTCGAAGGTGGAATTGTTTCCTGGTGTAGATGAGTGGTTTGAGCGCGTGCGCCAGTATGGCGATAAAAATGGAGTGATTATAGAGCATTATATTATTTCATCAGGTTTAAAGGAGATGATAGAGGGAACTAAGATTGCAAAGCGTGGCTCCTTTGAAGAGATTTATGCGAGTGCCTTTTATTATGATGAAAATGGCGTGGCAATTTGGCCGGCACAGGCAGTAAATTATACGAGCAAAACACAGTTTTTATTTCGCATAGAAAAGGGAATACTTGATGTAAATGATACTGCAGTAAATGACTATTTTCCGGCAGACAAGATGCGTGTGCCATTTAGAAATATTGTCTATATTGGTGACAGCGATACAGATATTCCGAGCATGAAGCTTGTAAACACATACGGCGGTCATGCAATTGGCGTTTACAATCCTGTCACGGGAAATAAAGAAAAAGTCTATCGCATGATGCGCGATAACAGAATACGTTATTTTGCCCCGGCAGATTATAGAAAAGGTCAGCAGCTTGAGCAACTGATTCAGACGATTATTGACAAGACTGCAGCTTATGAGAAGTTAGAGGCACTTCATATAGATGGATTAAAGGAGATGAAAGACAAAAACAAGTCAAAATAGTACATAAAATAAATAAAAATGGGAAAAATAACGATAAAACTGTTGACAAAGCAGAAACTAGTGGCTAAAATATATATAAATACTAAGGAAAGAACGTGCGAAAATTATGCAAAATACCATTCAATAAATGGTGACTGCGGAATACAAACGTAAACATTTTTTGGCGAAAAGAAAAGGAGACGTTATGTTCAAATTTTTTAAGGGAAAAGAAAAGGGAAATGTGCTTTATGCACCTTGCAAAGGAAAAGTAGTTCCTTTGACAGAGGTTCCAGATCCAACTTTTTCTGAAAAGTTATTGGGAGACGGCTTTGCAGTAATCCCAACTGAAGGAAAAGTGTATGCACCGGCAGATGCTGAAGTGACCATGGTATTTGATACACTTCATGCAATTACGCTGACTAGCAGCCAGGGAGCTGAAATCTTAATTCATATCGGATTGGATACTGTTACACTTAAGGGCGCACCGTTTACCGCGCATGTTGCAGCTGGTGACAAGGTGAAGAAGGGTGATCTTTTGATGGACGTAGATCTGGATAAGATTAAAGAGGCTGGATTAAATACAATTACACCAGTTTTAATCTGCAATACGGATGATTATGAAAAGATCAGTCTTCAAAAGGAAGGCGATGTCTTACTAGACGAGGCAGTTTTAAAAATCTCATGAAACTGATTGGAGTGATTCAATTAAGTATAATTTAAAGGAGGAGAAATATATGAAATTTCTTCAAAAACTAGGTAAAGCATTAATGCTTCCAGTAGCAGTGCTGCCAATCTGTGGTATTCTCATGGGCATCGGTTATTATTTATGTCCGGCGACAATGCAGGGAGGAGAAGTCGAGGGTATAAAAAACTTGATCGGATTCTTCTTGGTAAAGGCAGGATCAGCTCTTATTGAATGCAACTAAGACACTTGCATTCAATAAGATTGCAAACCCATTTATCGGAATCCTTTCTGGTGTTATCGGATCTTCTTGCTACAATAAGTTCAAGAACACTAAGCTTCCGAACTGGCTGGCATTCTTCAGCGGCAAGCGCTGTGTTGCTATTATTGCTGGTTTAGTTTCTATCATTGTATCTGCTGTTTTATTATTTGTATGGCCATTGCTGTTCGGAGCACTTGTTGCACTTGGCGATGCAGTTGCAGGTATGGGTGTTGTGGGTGCTGGTATCTACGCATTCTTAAACCGTCTGTTGATTCCAACTGGATTACATCATGCATTAAACAACGTATTCTGGTTTGATACTATTGGTCTTGGTGATTTGCAGCACTTCTGGGCAGGTGAGACATCTGCAGATGTAACATGGAGCCTTGGAATGTATATGTCAGGTTTCTTCCCATGTATGATGTTCGGTATTCCTGGTGCAGCACTTGCAATGATTCAGTGTGCGAAGCCGGCAAAGAAGAAGATTGCAATCGGACTTGTTGCTTCTGCAGCAGTTTGTTCATTTGTCTGCGGCGTTACTGAGCCGTTTGAATTTGGATTTATGTTCCTTGCACCTGGTCTGTATGTAATTTATGCATTACTTTATGGTATCTTCACAATTGTTACTGTTGCGCTTGGCTTCCGTGCAGGATTCAGTTTCTCAGCAGGTGCTACAGACCTTCTGTTCTCATCTACACTTCCGGCAGCGCAGAAGACAGTGCTGATCATTCCGCTTGGAATCGCAGCATTCGTTGTATTCTATTTTGTATTCCTCTTCGCAATCAAGAAGTTTGATTTAAAGACTCCTGGAAGAGAAGATGATGATCTTGAGGAAGAAAAGAATGTTCAGTTAGCAAGTGATGATTACACAGAAATCGCAAAGAAGATTCTTGCAGGCTGCGGTGGTAAGGGAAATATCGTAAGCATCGATAACTGTGTAACAAGACTTAGACTTGAAGTAAGAGATATGACTGCAGTAAATGATAAGGCAATCAAGGCTGCAGGTGTTGCAGGAGTAATCAAACCTGGAAAGACTTCCGTACAGATAATTGTCGGAACAAAAGTTCAGTTTGTTGCTGATGCATTTTCAAAACTTTGCGAATAAGTTCTAAATAGTATTTAAAGCAGGGCATGACTCGATTAGGGTTGTGCCCTTTTTTAATGTGAAGGAAATTGACAAAACACCATGTGACCGAGTATACTTAGAACGAAAAAAAGTATTAGATCATGAGGAAAGACTGATGAAAAAGATGACTATGAAAAAATGTGTAGTTACTGTATGCCAAGAAGTCAAATATATGATTGTATGTGCAGCCTTGCTGCTATCTTTTTTTACAACGGTAAATGCAGCTGAAAAAGAGGCACCAGAAAAAATAATTCGCGTGGGCGTATTTGGGGATACGTTTAATTATGTAACTGAAAAAGGAATGAGAAAGGGGTATAGTTATGAACTGCTGGAGACTCTGGCAGGCTATACCGGGTGGAAATTTGAGTATGTAGCCTGTAATTGGACAGATTGCTTTGAAAAACTCCAAAATGGTGAAATAGACATTTTGGGAGATATTGCCTATACAGAGGAACGCACAGATAGGATGCTGTTTTCAGATGTACCTATGGGTGTAGAGAAATATTATCTGTATGCAGATTTTTCAAGTGACTATATTTCTTCTACTGATTTTAAGACATTGAATGGAAAGCGTATTGGTGTCCTTATAGGCGCAAAGCCAGAAGTGATGCTGAAAGAATGGGAGTTAAAAAATAAACTTAAAACAATACATGTAAATATAGAAAGTAGAGAAGATGCACTGGCAAAACTGGAAAATGGAGAAATTGACTGTTTTGTTTCGTTGGATGGACCATTTGGGGCTGATAAAGATGTTTCGATTATTACACGAATTGGCAAATCAAATATTTATTTTGCAATTAATAAGGATCATCCAGAGATAAAAAAAGATCTTGAGCTTGCAATGCGTCAGTTAGAGGAGGATCGTCCATTTTATCTGTCAGATTTGTACAAGCAATATTTTTCATCGGATTATACACCTGTTCTTTCATCTGAGGAAAAATTATGGCTGAAAGAACATGGTGCAATTCGAATGGGATTTTTAGCCAATGATGTCGGCGTGAGCGTTATAGATCCGTCAAGTGGGACAGTTACTGGTGCAATCACTGATTATATTCAGTATGCAGTAGAATGTCTTGGAAAACAAGATCTGACATTTACGCTTATGGGATATGACAGCTATGAAGAAGAGATAGAAGCGCTAAAGAAAAATGAGATTGATATGATTTTTCATTTCAATCAGCATCCAAATGCGATGGAGAAATATCATTTCGCATGTACAAATACAACGTGGACATATAATTTGATAGCAGTCACGAATAAGCCTCATTTTAATGAAAATGATGAAAAATGTGTTGCAATTTCAAAAAACAATATGTCTCTCAGAGAACATATTGAATATTATTATCCGCATTGGAAAATTTTAGAATATGATACAGACAAAGAGATGGCAGAAGCTGTGAATTCTGGAGAGGCCGATTTCTTTATAACTGGTGTCAACCTTGCATCAAAATACAGCAGGGATCCAAGTTTTTACAGTGTGCCACTTTTATACTCGGAGAAAGCAGCCTTTGCAGTTAATAACGGAAATAAGAATTTATTGACAATACTAAATAAAACGCTTAATGCTATGCCAAACAATATGCTTACGAGCTCACTTGCCATGTATGAGAACAATTCAAGAAAAATAACATTGGGAGATTATATAAAACACAATCTGTTAACAGTATCTATTGTAAGTGTCGTTACTGTTTTAAGTGTTATGACTGTGATTCTTGTGCTTTTAAGAAAGGCAAGAAAGGCCGAGGCTATTGCAACGAGGGCAGCAATACACACACAGGAGCTTAATGAAAAGCTGCAGGTGGCAGTAGAAAATGCTGAAAGTGCAAATAATGCAAAATCGACGTTCCTTTTTAATATGTCGCATGATATCAGGACGCCAATGAATGCAATTATCGGATATGCAAATCTGGCATCTAGGCATATAGATGATGCAGAAAGACTTAAAAAATATATGAAAAATATTCAGTCATGCGGCCAGAATTTGCTGTCTCTTCTTAATGATGTGCTGGATCTTGCAAGAATTGAAAATAATAAAACAGAAATGGAATATGTAATTTCAGATATCGGCGCAGATTTTGAAACATGGGTTATGATGTTTTTGAATCAGGCGGAAGAAAAGAAACAGACAATTACTAAGACAAAGCATTTGCTTTATCCGTATGTTTACATGGATGTTTCTCATGTATCGGAGATTTTTATTAATATCATAAGCAATGCAATTAAGTACACTAATAATGGAGGTGTGATAAACTGTGATATTTCGCAGGTACCTGGCAAAAAGAATGGCTGGTGCGATGTTATTATTACTGTAAAAGATAATGGAATTGGTATGTCAGATCAGTTTTTAAAGCATATTTATGAACCATTTGAGCGAGAGCGCAATTCAACGATAAGCCGTGTAGAAGGAAGCGGCATTGGAATGGGTATCGTGAAAAGGCTTGTTGAGCTGATGGATGGCAGTGTTGATGTGCAAAGTAAAATTGGCGACGGCTCTACATTTACTGTAACTATCCCATGCAAAATTGCATCAAAAGAGGAATCAGTTGCAAAGCGGGATAAAGGAACTCATGATAAAGCCAGCTTAGTTGGTGCGAGAATTTTGGTGGTAGAGGACAATGATATTAATGCAGAAATTGCAACGGAGCTTCTAGAAGAGGAAGGCTGCATTATAGAGAGGGCATGCAATGGTGTGGAGTGCATTGATATGCTTGAAAAGGCAGATAATTCATATTATGCGATGATTCTTATGGATATTCAGATGCCTGTCATGAACGGCTATGATGCTACTAGGAAAATTCGCAGAATGAAAAATCAAAATAAGGCACAAATTCCTATCATTGCAATGACAGCAAATGCCTTTACAGAGGATAGACAGATGGCGCTTGATGTAGGTATGAATGATCATGTCTCCAAGCCGATTGATATGAACATTCTTGTGCCGATCATGATGAGGTATGTGTAACTATTCAGAGCCATGCAAAATAGAAGCATCGAAGATGCGATTTTGCGAATGGGGTTCTGAATAGTTACAAGTATTTATAATATAAGAAGGGTGTCATATGGACGAGAAGCTTAAACAAAAATTAATTGAAGCTGTTAAGGCAGGAGATGAAAATCAGGCAAGTGAGCTTTTGTGGCAGCTTGTAATTGATTGCCAGAACTGTCCGTTTAAGACTGTGTCAGGTCTTCCATTTTCCTATACTATTAAACGTGGACGAAATGGAGAACTGACAAAAGAGTTATGGATTGACAGACGGGAGAATAGTAAGTCATTGGCGTGGAGCAGTATCAGACTGGCATTTTCAAATGCAATGAAAATAAAGAGTGCAGATCGCCCTAAAGCGCTTGGCGATATTCGCGGTGTTTCTTATATTTACCCTATGCTGTGGCGCTTTGGTGTGCTTGAGGTACCGCAAACAGCAAAACAGCATATGAATACAGAACTGTAAAAAATAATGTACGATGGAGGCGGGAATATGGATCATTTTAAACTGGTGTCTGAGTATGCACCGACTGGCGATCAGCCAAGGGCGATTGAGGAGCTTGTAAAAGGATTTAAAGAGGGAAATCAGTTCGAGACACTTCTCGGTGTAACTGGTTCGGGAAAGACATTTACTATGGCAAATGTCATTCAGGCATTAAATAAGCCAACATTGATTATTTCCCACAATAAGACGCTTGCCGGTCAGCTATATGGTGAGATGAAGGAATTTTTCCCAGAGAATGCAGTTGAATATTTTGTCTCATATTATGACTATTACCAGCCTGAGGCTTATGTGCCTTCATCTGATACGTATATTGAGAAGGACTCTGCGATCAATGAGGAAATTGATAAATTAAGGCTTTCTGCGACGGCAGCGCTTTCTGAGAGGCGTGATGTAATTGTAGTGGCATCTGTTTCATGTATATATGGTCTGGGAAGTCCTGTTGATTATAAGGATATGATTTTATCACTTCGTCCAGGAATGATAAAGGATCGCGATGAAGTAATCAAAAAGCTTGTTGAGATGCAGTACGAGCGAAACGATATGGATTTTCACCGAAGTACATTTCGTGTGCACGGTGATGTCGTAGAGATTTTTCCGGCAAATGAGGGTGAGACTGCAGTGCGCGTAGAGTTTTTCGGTGATGAAATTGATCAGATAAGTGAGTTTGATCCGCTGACAGCACAGGTAAGAAGCCGTCTAAAGCATATCGCAATTTTCCCGGCCTCTCACTACGTTGTTGACCCAAAGGAGATGCTTCGCGCAACAACTGATATTGAAGAAGAGCTAAAGGAACGTGTAGATTTCTTTAAGCGAAATGACCGTTTGCTGGAGGCACAGCGAATTTCAGAACGCACTCATTATGATATTGAGATGATGAGAGAAACTGGCTTTTGCTCTGGAATAGAAAATTATTCGCGTCATCTGGCAGGACTGCCGGCTGGTTCACCGCCGTTTACGCTGATTGATTATTTTCCAGATGATTTCTTAATTATTGTGGATGAGTCTCATATTACACTTCCGCAGGTGCGCGGTATGTTTGCAGGAGACCGCTCACGAAAAACTACACTGGTAGATTACGGCTTTCGTCTTCCATCAGCACTTGATAATCGCCCCTTGAATTTTAGTGAATTTGAAAGCAAGATTGACCAGATGCTTTTTGTTTCGGCAACACCAGGCGATTATGAAGGTGAGCATGAGATGATGCGTGCAGAGCAGGTTATACGTCCGACAGGACTTTTAGATCCGCCGATTGAGGTGCGTCCAGTTGAGGGGCAGATTGATGATCTGATTGCCGAGATTAGAAAAACGCTGCGGTCAAAAAATAAAGTGCTTGTCACGACTTTAACAAAAAGAATGGCAGAGGATTTGACGGAATATCTGCGCGATGCAGGTATTCGCGTGCGCTATCTGCATTCTGATATTGATACGCTTGAGCGCGCACAGATTATTCGCGATATGCGTCTTGATGTGTTTGACGTGTTGGTGGGCATCAATTTGCTTAGAGAGGGTCTTGATATTCCAGAGATTGCGCTTGTGGCGATATTAGATGCTGATAAGGAAGGATTTCTGCGTTCAGAGACGTCACTTATTCAGACGATTGGACGAGCAGCACGAAACAGCGAAGGTCATGTTGTGATGTACGCTGATACGATAACAGACTCTATGCGAAATGCAATTGAGGAGACAAAAAGAAGACGCGAGATTCAAAATGAGTATAATATAGAGCACAACATCACACCTACTACTATAAAGAAGGCTGTCCGTGATCTGATTTCAATCTCAAAGGCAGCAGAGAAGGCTGATGAGAAGCTTGCAAAGGATCCAGAATCAATGAGTAGGCAGGAACTCGAAAAGTTGATTGCAAAGGTAGCAAAACAGATGAATAAGGCAGCTGCTGAGTTAAACTTTGAAGCAGCGGCAGAACTTCGTGATCAGATGAGAAATCTGAAGAAATATTTAGATGATTAAAAGAAAGGCATAAAATAATAAATATGGAAAATAAGAAATTTATCCGAATCCGCGGTGCAGCGGAGAATAATCTAAAGCACATTGATTTGGATATTCCAAGAGATGAACTTGTTGTGCTGACTGGATTGTCTGGTTCAGGAAAATCCTCACTTGCATTTGACACAATATATGCAGAGGGGCAGAGGCGATACATGGAGTCGCTTTCATCTTATGCAAGACAATTTTTAGGCCAGATGGAAAAGCCAAATGTTGAAAGTATTGAAGGTTTGCCGCCGGCAATCTCCATTGATCAGAAATCTACTAATAGAAATCCGCGTTCTACGGTAGGTACCGTAACGGAAATCTACGACTATTTTCGTCTTTTATATGCGCGTATTGGTGTTCCACATTGTCCTGTCTGTGGCAGAAAGATAAGCCGTCAGACTGTTGATCAGATGGTGGACAGTTTGATGGCACTTAAAGAGCGCACGAAGATTTTACTGCTGGCACCTGTTGTGCGCGGAAAGAAAGGCCGTCATGAGAAGGTTTTGGAGCAGGCAAGAAAGAGCGGCTATGTGCGTGTGCGCATTGATGGCAGTCAGTATGATCTGGAAGAAGAGATTACGCTTGATAAGAATATAAAGCATAATATTGAGATTATTGTAGATCGTCTTGTCATAAAAGAGGGTATTGAAAAGCGTCTTGCCGATTCACTGGAAAATGTGCTAAAGCTGGCAGATGGTCTTGCTTTTGTGGAGGTTGTGGATGGAACACCAATGACGTTTAGCCAAAACTTTTCCTGCCCTGACTGCGGCATAAGCATCGATGAGATTGAGCCGCGAAGCTTTTCATTTAATAATCCATTTGGTGCGTGCCCAACTTGCTTTGGACTTGGCTATAAGATGGAGTTTGATGAGCAGCTTATGATTCCGGATCAGTCGCTTAGCATTGATCAGGGGGCAATTATTGTGCCTGGATGGCAGTCATGTACCGATGAAGGCAGCTTTACAAGAGCAATTTTAAATGCACTTGCAGAGGAGTTTCATTTCACGCTAGACGTGCCATTTGAGTCATACAGCAAAGAAATTCATGATATTTTGATAAATGGAACTAATAAGAGTGTAAAGGTGCGCTACAAGGGACAGCGCGGGGAAGGCGTGTATGATATTGTATTTGAGGGCTTAATTAAAAATGTAGAGCGCCGTTACCGTGAGACAGGTTCGGAAACAATCAAAGCAGAGTACGAAACATTTATGCGCATCACACCATGTTCTACATGTAAGGGCATGCGTCTGAAAAGAGAATCACTTGCCGTGACAGTGGCAGACAAAAATATTTATGAGGTGACAAATCTTTCTATTCGTGATCTCGCGTCATTTTTATCTAATTTGACGCTTACCACGACGCAGCAGCTGATAGGTGAGCAGATTTTAAAGGAAATCCGAGCACGCGTACAGTTTTTGATTGATGTAGGTCTTGATTATCTTTGCCTGTCGCGTGCAACTGGTACGCTTTCAGGCGGTGAGGCACAGCGTATTCGTCTGGCAACACAGATTGGCTCTGGTCTTGTTGGCGTGGCTTATATTTAGATGAGCCAAGCATTGGTCTGCATCAAAGAGATAATGACAAGCTGCTTGGCACATTAAAGCATCTTCGTGATCTTGGCAATTCTGTTATTGTCGTTGAACATGATGAGGATACAATGCGTGCTGCCGATTATGTAGTTGATATTGGACCTGGTGCAGGTGAACATGGCGGTCAGGTTGTTGCAGCAGGCACGGCAGAAGAACTTATGAAAAATCCGGCATCCATAACTGGAAAATATTTGAGCGGTGAGCTTAAGATTCCAGTTCCAAATACAAGAAGAGAACCGCAGGGCTGGCTGACTGTAGTGGGAGCAAAGGAAAATAATTTAAAGAATATCAAAGTGAATTTTCCTAAGGGAGTCTTTACATGCGTAACTGGTGTATCTGGTTCTGGCAAGAGCAGCCTTGTCAATTCGATTTTGTATCAGGCGCTTGCAAAGCAGCTAAACCGTGCGAGAACCATTCCAGGTGCATATAAAGAGATTAAGGGCATAGAGCAGTTTGATAAGGTAATAAATATAGATCAAAGCCCGATTGGCCGCACACCGCGCTCTAATCCGGCAACTTACACTGGTGTGTTTGATATGATCCGTGATCTTTTCGCTTCAACAGTTGACGCAAAGACGAGAGGCTATAATAAGGGTCGTTTTAGCTTTAATGTAAAGGGCGGACGCTGTGAGGCATGTTCCGGTGATGGTATCGTAAAGATTGAGATGCACTTTTTGCCAGATGTGTATGTGCCATGTGAGGTCTGCAAGGGAAAACGCTATAACAGAGAAACGCTGGAAGTAAAATATAAGGGAAAGAGTATTTATGATGTGCTTAATATGACTGTAGAAGAGGCGCTTACATTTTTTGAAAATGTTCCGTCTATTTACCGCAAAATTGAGACATTGTATCAGGTAGGTCTTTCATATATACGATTAGGTCAGCCATCCACAACGCTTTCAGGCGGCGAGGCACAACGTATTAAGCTGGCGACTGAGTTAAGCCGAAAGAGTACAGGAAAGACAATCTATATTTTAGATGAACCGACGACAGGACTTCATTTTGCAGATGTTCACAAGCTTACAGAAATGCTGCAGAAGCTTGTAGAAAACGGCAATACGGTAATTGTAATCGAGCACAACTTAGACGTAATAAAGACAGCTGATTATATCATTGATATGGGACCAGAAGGCGGAGACGGCGGAGGAACAGTAGTAGCACAGGGAACGCCGGAAGAAGTGGCAGAGTGCCCGCAGTCCTACACGGGATATTATATAAAACGTGTTACTGTTCACGCGTCATGCTAGATCTGGATAAATAAATATTTACAGCAAAGCCCGAAGGTGAATGGATTTCACGAGACGGACACTTGAAGCAGGTCTTTCAAAGTAATGTATAATAAGAAAGAACATAAAAGGAACCTGCTGAGTTTGGTCCGTCGACGAAACCATTACACCTAAGGGCTTCCGTAACATGACGCATGAATATATCCCACACTTGCAATCTTTACACAGGTATGATAGACTAGATTGAATTAGTAACTAATAAAGTATAATCAGAAAGCTATATGAAAGGGTAAGGTAATGCGATTGAATAAGAAGAGTCTCCTTCTTGGCATGATCGTTTTGTTACTTTCCTGTATAGTTGGAAGCAGTGCAAAAAACAGCTCATTTCTTGAAAATGTGCAGGCTTCTATGGTACAGGAAAAAGACAGCGATCAGTCACAGGATCAGCCTAAGATTGGCGTATCAGCCTTAGGTTACTGCGTGATGAATGCAGATACGGGTGAAATTGTTTTGCAAAAAAATGCCGACGAAAAGCTTCATCCGGCAAGCATTACAAAGATTATGACGCTGCTTGTGACGGTGGAACAATGTAAGAACCTTGATTCTGTAACAACTGTGTCAGAAAATGCACTGAATCAGATAGCACCGCTTAGTTCAACACTTCATCCGATGCCAAAGCTGGGAGAGCAATTTACAATCAGGGATCTTTTATATGGTCTTACGATGTGCTCAGGCAATGAGTGCGCGAATATCTTAGCGGAAGCAGTTTGCGGTGATATCGACAGCTTTGTTGAACTGATGAATGAGAGAGCAAAAGAAGCTGGTGCAAAAAACACTCACTTTTCAAACCCTCACGGACTTGATGCTGATGATCACTTAACAACAGCCTATGATATGGCGCTTATTATGAAGGCAGCACTAAAAAATCCGGCGGCAAAGGAAATTCTTTCTGCGAAAACATACACTATTCCTGAAACAGCGTATACATCAGAAAGAAATATGACAAGTGGTCATAAGATGGTTTCGGGTGAGTTTGAATGTGAGGGTGTTTATGCCGGAAAGCCGGGCTATACACGTCTTGCCCAGTCCACGCTTGTGACAGCTGCAAAGCGAGACGATGTTAATCTTATAGCAGTTGTTATGAAATCAGACTCAGGCATAAGCTATGAGGATACAAGTCTTTTGCTTGACAATGCCTACGCAAAGATTAATGACTGGGGTGTGACTGGAGGCTTTAATGTGTATCATCCGCGTGTGACGCAGATTGATGATGCTGGATTTACCGTGACATGGGATGTCGGACTTGATGCTGTGAGAGCTGAGTTTCCTGTCTGGATTGAGTATGACAGCACAGATGTGCTGACAAAGGGATCTTTGGAGGTGACATCTGACACAATCTCCTATCATGTCAGTCTTTCAGACCATGGTGGAAAAAACGGTGTGTATACAGTACAGGCTTATGTGTATAATGCGTCAGGAGATTCAAAAGTCTGCTCGATTAAAGTATTAGCAGGAGTAGGAGAACAAAAAGGATTTGTAAACTGGAATGGCTCCACATATTATGTGCATGAAAATGGTGCACTTGGCTTGCAGTGGCAGGAGCTTGAAGAGGGCTGCTATTATTTTGATTATACGACAGCGCAGATGGTTACAGGCTGGGTGGGCAGCGATACGAAATTTTATCTTGACCCAGATGGAAAGCTGCACACAGGCTGGCTTGAGCTTGATGGAAAGCAATATTATTTTTATCAGGCCGGCGATATGGCAACTGGAAAGATGACCATTGGAAATGGTGAATATTATTTTGACGAAAATGGCGTTTTGCAGTCAGGTTTTGCGATTCCGCAGGCGCCATCATTATATGAATAGAAGAGGAATAACGTTATGAAGTGGAAGAAATTTACGATTCAGACAACAACAGCAGCAGAGGATTTCATCAGTGAGAAGCTAAGTGAGATTGGCATTGAGGGAATCGAGATTGAAGATAAGGTTGAGCTGACAGCAAATGATACAAAGGGCATGTTTATTGATGTACTGCCAGATTTAGGACCAGATGACGGAGAGGCGCTTGTAAGCTTTTATCTTGATGATACGTATGATGTGCCTAAGACGCTTGCTGCCGTAAAGATGGCACTTGAGGAGGTTGCCTCTTTTTGTAAATGCAGGATCATGCGAGATCACGGCATCTGAGACAGAGGACAAGGACTGGATTAATAACTGGAAGCAGTATTTTAAGCCATTCGTTGTTGATGATCTTTTAATTAAGCCAACATGGGAAGAAATTCCTGAGGGAATGGAAGGAAAGAAGCTGATTCAGATTGATCCTGGTATGGCATTTGGTACAGGAAAGCACGAGACTACTCAGCTTTGTATTGCAGGAATCCGCAAATATGTAAAGCCGGGTGATAATGTTCTTGATGTTGGAACAGGAAGCGGTATTTTGTCAATTTGTGCGCTGTTAAGCGGTGCCAGTCATGTAGTGGGAACAGATCTTGATGAGAATGCTATTGATGCTGCACATGAGAATGCACAGGTTAATGGCATTACGTCAGAGCAGTATAAGGTTCTGATTGGAAACTTAATTGATGATCAGGCAATCAAGGATGAGGTTGGCTATGAAGCATATGATGTTGTCGTTGCCAATATTCTGGCAGATGTTATTATCGCGCTGCAGGAAGTTGTCGCAGTTCATGTAAAGCATGGCGGTATCTTTATCACATCTGGAATCATTGATATGAAGGAGCAGGCCGTTATGGATGCATTTGCAAAAAATCCAGAGTTTGAAGTGATTGATGTGCTGCATCAGGGCGAGTGGGTTTCAATTGTAACTAGAAGGAAGTAAATATATGTATCATTTTTTTATAAAGCCAGAGCAGGTAGCTGCACACGAGGTAGCAATCATTGGAAGTGATGTAAATCACATCAAAAATGTACTTAGAATGAAGGTTGGTGAACAGATTTGTGTTAACGATGGCAGTCATGAATATCTTTGCAGCATTGCACAGCTTGATGCAGAAGAAGTGACAGCAAAAATCGAGCAGGTCAGTGAAACTACAAGTGAGCTGCCTTCAAGAATAGTATTGTTTCAGGGATTGCCAAAGGCCGATAAGATGGAGACAATTATTCAAAAGTGTGTGGAGCTTGGCGTGCATGAGATTGTTCCGGTACAGATGAAGCGCTGTGTAGTCAAGCTTGATTGCAAAAAGGAAGAAGCAAAGAGAAAACGCTGGCAGGCGATTTCAGAGAGTGCAGCAAAACAGGCTGGACGCGGACTTATTCCTGATATCCATCCTCTTATGACATATAAAGAGGCGCTTTTGTATGCTTCTGATAAGGAACATATTCTTGTCCCATTTGAGCATGCAGAAAATATGCAGGCAACGCGCGATGCGCTTAGTGCAGTAAAACCGGGCGAGCAGGTAGCAATCTTTATAGGACCAGAGGGCGGCTTTGAGGACGAGGAGATTGCACAGGCAGAAAATTGCGGTGCACAGGCAATTACACTTGGAAGAAGAATTTTGAGGACGGAAACAGCTGGAATGGCAGTGCTTGCCATGCTTGGATACGTATTGGAGGAATAAAAAATGGAAGCATATCTGGATAATTCAGCAACGACCCGTGTGGATGCACAGGTGCAGGAGCTGATGAAAAAATTGATGGATGTTGATTTTGGAAATCCATCATCACGTCATCAAAAGGGTGTTGTGGCAGAGGGCTATATCAAGGAAGCAAGACAGAAAATTGCTGCTACTTTAAAGGTTGATCCAAAGGAGCTTATCATTACCTCTGGCGGTACGGAGTCCAACAATATGGCACTTATTGGAACGGCACTTGCTGCAAAGAGAAAGGGAAACCATATCATTACAACAGCAGTCGAGCATCCAAGTGTCAAGGCAACGGCTTCTTTTTTGGAGGAGCAGGGCTTTCGCATTACATTTCTTTCAGTTGACAGCAGAGGACAGATCTCTTTAGAAGAGTTAAAGGAAGCGCTTACACCTGATACTATTTTAGTATCAATCATGTATGTAAATAATGAGATTGGAACAATTCAGCCTGTAGAGGAAGCTGCAAAGCTGGTTCATGCGACTGTTCCAGGCGCTGTATTTCATGTGGATGCCATTCAGGCATATGGCAAGGTGATGATTCGTCCAAAGCAGCAGGGAATTGATCTTTTGTCTGTCAGCTCACATAAATTCCATGGTCCAAAGGGAGCAGGCTTTTTATATTGCAGCAGCAAGGTTAATCTTCATCCAATCATCTTTGGAGGCGGTCAGCAGTCTGGTATGCGTTCAGGAACTGAAAATGTACCTGGTGCAGCAGGTATGGGTCTCGCAGCAGAAATTGCCTACAAGCAGTTTGAACAGAAAAAAGCACATTTAAATGAGCTTCGCCGATATTTTCTGGAGGGTGTTCATCAGCTAGAAGGCATTACCGTAAATGGCTGGGATGAGACTGTGGATGGCGATGAATGTCTGGAAAGGCGAGCACCGCATATCGTAAGTGTTAGCTTTTCAGGTGTCAGAAGCGAGGTTTTATTAAATGCATTAAGCGATCGTGGCATCTATGTCTCATCGGGAAGTGCATGCTCTTCGAATCATCCGGCTTTGTCAACGACGCTTCAGGCAATCGGACTAGAAAAGCCACTGCTAGAGGGAACACTTCGTTTTTCCTTCTGTGAGAATACGACAAAGGAAGAGCTTGATCAGGCACTGAAGGCATTGCAGGAACTTCTTCCGATGCTTCGCCGCTACACAAGACGATAGAATGATACCAGGGTATCATTTCACATAAACATTAGATAGAATTGTGAGGAACAACATGAAATATCATGCATTTTTGATAAAGTATGCCGAGATTGGCATTAAGGGAAAAAAACCGTTATTTGTTTGAGGATGCGCTTGTAAAGCATATCCGTCTTGCAATGGAGCGTGTTGAGGGTGAGTTTGAAGTAAAGAAGGAGTCTGGACGTATTTACGTGCAGGCACTTAGCGATTATGATTATGATGAGGCAGTAGATGCGTTAAAGCATGTATTTGGAATCGTGTGGATCTGTCCTGTTGTACAGCTTAAAGATGAAGGCTATGATAAATTGGCAGAGCAGGTTGTGGAATATATGGGAAATGTATATCCGCAGGGTGATTATACATTTAAGGTACACAGCCGCCGTGCAAGAAAGAATTATCCAAAGGATTCTCAGCAATTAAATGCAGATCTTGGAGAGGCTATCTTAAACGCATACGAAAACGCGCGTGTAGATGTTCACAATCCGCAGGTTTTATTGTCTGTTGAGGTTCGTGACACTTGCATCAACGTATATTCTGTATCTATTCCGGGTGCAGGCGGAATGCCTGTTGGAACGGCTGGAAAGGCAATGCTTTTATTGTCTGGCGGAATTGATTCACCAGTTGCAGGCTATATGATTGCAAAAAGAGGCGTTACGATTGAGGCTGTTTATTTCCATGCACCGCCGTATACTAGTGAGCGTGCAAAGCAAAAGGTTGTAGATCTGGCAAAGCTTGTGTCTAAATATGCAACACCGATCAAGCTTCATGTCATCAATTTTACTGATATTCAGCTTTATATTTACGATGCCTGCCCGCATGATGAGCTTACTATTATCATGCGCCGCTATATGATGCGTATCGCTGAGCGCATTGCCATCAAGGATGGCTGCCATGGCCTAATTACTGGAGAGAGCATTGGTCAGGTAGCATCACAGACTATGCAGAGCTTAATGGCAACAAATGAGGTATGCACACTTCCTGTATATCGTCCGGTAATCGGTTTTGACAAGCAGGAGATTGTTGATGTAGCAGAAAAGATTGATACCTTTGAAACATCTATTCAGCCGTATGAGGACTGCTGTACAATTTTTGTTGCAAAGCATCCTGTTACAAAGCCAAATGTAAAGGTAATCAGAAGTTCCGAAAAGAAGCTTGAGGAAAAGATTGATGCGATGGTAGAAGAGGCAGTTAATAGCGCAGAGATTATCTGGTGTAAGGCTTAAAAAAAAATAGGGCATCACGAATGTGATGCCCCGATTGGTCAGATAAAACGATCTCTGAAAGTTAAGTTAAAAAAATTTACTGGATGATGTATGGTTCCAGAACCTTCATAACAGTATCAAGATTCTTTTCTTCATGAATGTTTAAATCGATTGGCTTGGAAAGATCCAGAGAAAAGATACCCATAATGGACTTTGCGTCGATAACGTATCTTCCGGAAACCAGGTCAAAATCAGAATCAAACTTGGTCAGGTCATTTACAAAAGACTTAACCTTATCGATAGAATTTAAAGAAATTTTTACTGTAACCATGATAATACCCTCCTGTGAATATGATGTTTATGAGTTTTTATGTTTGCTTCTTGCGGAATTATCTGTTCTTTAATTTTAGATATACCGAAAAAACGAACATTCATCTTTAAGTTTATAGTACTTGTTTTGAGTAGAAAAGTCAAGGGAAAGTTAGAGAAAGGAAAATGAAAACATGGGAAGACGGGCAGCATTTCATACATTAGGCTGCAAGGTTAATGCATATGAGACGGAAGCAATGGAGGAGCTTTTGCAGACGGCAGGCTACGATATTGTTCCATTTACAGAGCAGGCAGATGTTTATGTTGTTAATACCTGCTCAGTTACAAATATGGCGGAGCGAAAATCAAGACAGATGCTGCACCGCGCAAAAAAATTAAATCCAGAGGCTGTTGTGGTGGCGACAGGCTGCTATGTGCAGGTAAGTGAAGAAGAAGCCAGAGCAGATGCTGCTGTCGATCTTGTTCTTGGAAATAACCAGAAGCGTCAGATTGTTACGGCACTAGATGCTTATTTTGAAGGAAGAACATTTGATGATGTGCTGGCAGATGTAGAGAAGGAGCAGTATGAGGAGCTTGAAGTCAGCACAGTATTAGAGCACACAAGAGCATTTGTAAAAGTTCAGGATGGATGTAATCAGTTCTGCAGTTACTGTATTATTCCATATGCCAGAGGACGTGTGCGAAGCCGTCGTATGGAAAACGTTATAGCTGAGATTAAAAGACTTGCAGAAGCCGGTATCCAGGAGGTTGTGCTGACTGGTATTCATCTAAGCTCTTATGGAAGGGAAATTGATGGGGAAAGTCATTTAATCGAGCTTATTGAAGCCATTCATCCAATTGATGGCATAAGCAGAATACGTCTTGGCTCACTTGAACCGCGTATTATTACAGAGGAATTTGTCGGTCGCTTAAAAAAGCTGCATAAAGTATGTCCTCATTTTCATTTGTCTCTGCAAAGCGGATGTGAGGAAACCTTAAAGCGTATGAATAGATATTACACGCCAGAAGAATACTATGAAAAGTGTAAACTTCTTCGAGCTGCTTTTGAAAATCCAGCAATCACAACAGATGTGATTGTAGGATTTCCGGGAGAGACGGATGAAGAATTTGATAAGACACGTCAGTTTCTTGAGAAAGTGCATTTTTATGAGATGCATATTTTCCGCTATTCCAGAAGAAAAGGAACAAGAGCTGACAAGATGGAAAATCAGATCCCAGAAGAGATTAAGGCGCAGCGAAGCGGTATACTTTCGTCACTTGAGTCACAGATGACAAAAGAGTTTAGAACAAAGTGGACAGGAGCGTGCGTCAAAGTTTTATTGGAGGAGCGTCAGGAAATTAATGGTGTCTCCTACATGGTAGGCCATACGCCAGAGTACATAAAATGTGCGGTAGAGACGGATGCGCCAGACAATACGATCATCGATGCAATAATCGAAGGTGAATTGACTGCGGATGTGATGAAGGCAAGACAGAGGTAAATGACAGTTCAGGGGACGCCCATTCGCAAAACCGCACGTTCCGTGCGTCGCTGCAAAACGCGAACAAAGTCCGCGTGCAGCTTGTTTTGTTCATTAAAGGGCGTCCACTTCGTCCTGCTGATTCGTAAAATCTTCATGCAAGCATGAGATTTGTACGAATCTAACAGGACGCCTGAACTGGCAAAAAAAAATACTTGCCGAATTAGACGAAATGTATTACAATATTATTGTTTAGCAGGTTTTGGACTGTAGGAAGGGCGTGAATCAATGGCAGATTTAAAAAATACTCAATTTATTGACATCAACCAGACGAAGCGAATTTCTGTATCAGAAGTAATTCTGAGAGTATATCAGGCGCTCGTAGAGAGGGGATACAATCCGGTCAACCAGATTGTCGGATATATTATGTCCGGTGATCCGACCTATATCACAAGCCACAATAATGCCAGAAGCCTCATCATGAAGGTTGAGCGAGATGAAATTCTCGAAGAACTGATGAGAAACTACGTAGAAACATGCATTGAAAGAAAAGGCAGAGAGAAAAAGTGAGATTATTAGGACTCGACTATGGTTCCAAGACAGTGGGAGTGGCGGTTACTGATCCGTTGGGTTACACTGCTCAGCCGTTAGAAACCATTACAAGAAAAGAGGAGAATAAATTGCGGCGTACACTTGCGCGCATTGAACAGCTGGTAGGAGAATACCAGATCGAAAAGATCGTTTTGGGTTATCCAGTCAATATGGACGGATCAGCAGGAGAGCGTGCAGAGCTTGCGCTTGCGTTTAAAGCAATGCTAGAGCGTAGAACCAAACTTGAGGTGATTATGCAGGATGAGAGGCTGACAACAGTGGCAGCTGATGAAATTCTGCAGGAGTGCGGTATGCCTAGGGAAAAACGAAAAACCGTGATCGATCAGGTAGCAGCAGGGCTTATTTTGCAGGACTTTATGGAAAACACAAAGAAGGGCAGTAAACTTGCTGATAGCGAATCGGACACAGAAGAAAAAATATAATAAAACCTGGAAGTTATGAATAGCACAGCAGACTAGGAAAAAGAAAAGACTGGAGAAGGCGAATGGAAGATAAAGATCATTTTGACAGCAGATGATGGAACAGAGGTAACGTTTTATGTGATTGAGGAAACAAGACTCGGTGCAAAGCAATTATCTGCTGGTGGCAGATTCGGATGATGAGGATGCAGAGTGTCTGATTTTAAAGGACACATCACGTGATGAGGATCCGGAGGCCGTGTATGAGCTCGTTGAAGATGAGACCGAGCTTGACGCTGTTTCGAAAGTATTTGAAGAACTCCTTTCTGATGAGGATATTACCATTGAGTGATGCACAGAAAATGTAAGTGCGCTATGGCAATAAAGTGAATGAAGACTCCAATCAGTTAATTGGATGAAACATTGGACAGAGAAGTTACGACAGAAAAAAGAGCTGTTTCATAAATGAACAGGAAAAAGGAGGTAAGATTTGAGTACAGTTGAAACAAGTGTCAAGGTCATACCATTAGGAGGTCTTGAGCAAATCGGAATGAATATGACGGTGTTTGAGTATGGAGAAAGCATCATCGTTGTAGACTGCGGTATGTCATTCCCGGGGGATGAGATGCTCGGTATTGATATGGTCATTCCAGATATCACGTATCTAAAACAAAACATTCACAAGGTAAAGGGCGTATTTATTACGCATGGTCACGAGGATCATATCGGTGCATTGCCGTTTTTCTTTAAAGAAATCAATGTTCCGCTTTACGGAACAAAGCTGACTCTTGGAATTATCGAGGGAAAGCTTGAGGAGCACGGCATTACAAAGAGTGTAAAGAGAAAGGTAGTAAAGTATGGCCAGACAATCTCAGCAGGTGATTTTAAAGTAGAGTTTATCCGCACAAATCACAGTATTGTTGATGCAGCAGCACTTGCCATTACTTCTCCGGCAGGAACCATTATTCATACTGGAGACTTTAAGATCGACTATACACCTGTATTTGGTGATATGGCAGACTTACAGCGCTTTGCAGAGCTTGGAAAGAAGGGCGTACTGGCACTTCTTTGCGATAGTACTAATGCACTGCGACCGGGCTTTACAGCGTCTGAGCGTACAGTTGGCCATACATTCGATACAATTTTCTCTGAGCACAGAAACCAGCGAATCATCGTTGCAACATTCGCATCTAATGTAGACCGTGTGCAGCAGATCATCAATACTGCCTACAAATATGACCGCAAGGTTGTTGTAGAAGGACGAAGCATGGTTAACATCATTGGAAAGGCAAGCGAGCTTGGCTATATTAATATTCCAGAAGGCACTTTAATTGATATTGAGCTGCTTCGCAATTACCCACCGGAGAAGACCGTTATTATCACAACAGGAAGCCAGGGCGAGTCTATGGCAGCACTGTCTCGTATGGCAGCAGCCATTCACAGAAAGGTCAGCATCTGCCCAGGTGATCTTGTCGTATTTTCCTCAAATCCGATTCCTGGAAATGAGAAATCTGTATCAAAGGTAATCAATGAATTATGCGTTTTAGGCGCAGAGGTTATTTATCAGGATACGCACGTATCCGGTCACGCATGTCAGGAAGAGATCAAGCTGATGTACTCACTTGTTCGCCCGAAGTATTCAATTCCTGTTCATGGTGAGTTCCGTCATAGAAAGGCACAGGCTGAGATAGCAGAATCTCTTGGAATCCCGAAGGATAATATCTTTATGATTCAGTCCGGCGATGTGCTTGAGTTAAGTGAAGAAAGTGCACTTGTTACCGGACAGGTAACGCATGGCGGTATTCTTGTGGATGGACTTGGCGTTGGTGACGTTGGAAATATAGTTCTTCGTGATCGTCAGAATTTGTCTCAGGATGGTATTATTATTGTTGTTCTGACATTGGAGCGTTACACCAACAACCTGCTTGCAGGTCCAGACATTGTATCAAGAGGATTTGTTTATATACGTGAGTCTGAGAATCTGATGATTGAGGCACAGCAGGTCGTAGAGGATGCTGTATTTGATTGTCTGGATCACAAGATTTCTGATTGGTCAAAGATCAAAAATGAGATTCGCGACAGCTTAAGCAACTACCTGTGGAAGAAGATGAAGCGCAGTCCGATGATTCTTCCTATCATCATGGAAGTGGAGTAAGTGAATGTTTGATTTTGAGCGGGCAACCGATTATATTCGCTCCCTGGAATTACCAGGGAGCACTCTCTGTGAAGAAATTCAAAAAGATGCGCTGGCAGGAGACGTGCCGATTATTCGGCCGGAGACTGCCAGTTTTCTGCTGTTTTTAATTAGTTTGAAAAAGCCGCTTTCTATTCTTGAAGTTGGGACAGCAGTGGGCTATTCGGCGATTCGCATGAGCGAGGTGATGCCAGCTGGTGCAACGATTACGACGATTGAGAAATATCCGCCGCGAATTGAGGAGGCAAAAAGAAATTTTGCAAGAGCACCGCGAGGCTGCGACATCACGCTTCTTGAGGGAGATGCAGCTGATATATTAAAGACGCTGGACAAACCGTATGATCTGATTTTTATGGATGCGGCGAAGGGACAGTATATTCATTTCCTTCCGGATGTACTAAGACTTTTAGCTCCGGACGGACTTTTATTTTCAGATAATGTACTTCAGGACGGAGATGTTTTGGAGTCAAGATTTGCGGTGACGAGACGCAACCGCACGATTCACAGCAGAATGCGAGAATATCTGACGATGCTGACACATACGCCAGAGCTTACAACATCAGTTATTCCGATTGGAGACGGCGTCTCACTGACAATGAAGAAAAATACGGAGGAAATGTGATATGGCAGCGAGAAAAAAGCCAGAGCTTTTGATCCCGGCAAGCAGTCTTGACGTATTAAAGACTGCCGTTACCTATGGAGCAGATGCGGTGTATATCGGCGGTGAGGCATTTGGTCTTCGGGCAAAGGCAAAAAATTTCAGCAAAGAGGATATGGCAGAGGGAATCGCCTTTGCGCATGCACATGACGTAAAGGTTTATGTGACAGCTAATATTTTAGCTCATAATGATGATCTTGACGGTGTGCGCGCTTATTTTCGCGAATTAAAGACTATTGGACCAGATGCACTTATCATTTCTGATCCGGGCGTTTTTATGATTGCAAAGAGTGAGCTTCCAGAGATGGAGCTTCATATCAGTACCCAGGCTAACAATTGCAATTATGGAACATTTAATTTCTGGCATCAGCTTGGCGCAAAGCGTGTTGTTTCCGCAAGAGAGCTTTCTCTTTATGAATTAAAGCAGATTCGTGCGCATATCCCAGACGATCTTGAGATCGAGACGTTTGTTCATGGTGCGATGTGTATTTCTTACTCAGGACGCTGTCTTTTAAGCAATTATATGGTAGGACGCGATGCCAATCAGGGTGCATGCACACATCCGTGTCGTTGGAAATATTCTATCGTGGAGGAGACACGTCCGGGCGAATATTATCCTGTTTACGAGAATGAGAGAGGAACATACATCTTTAATTCAAAGGATCTTTGCATGATCGAACACATTCCAGATTTGGCAGAAAGCGGTATCGACAGCTTAAAGGTAGAGGGACGCATGAAGACTGCTCTTTATGTGGCAACTGTAGCGCGCACTTATCGAAAAGCACTTGACGATTATTTTGAGGATCCGAAGAAATATGAAGCAAACATGGAATGGTACAAGGAAGAAATTGGAAAGTGCACATACCGTGAGTTCACGACAGGATTTTTCTATGGAAAGCCTTCTAGTGATGCGCAGATTTACAACAGCAATACCTATGTTAAGAATTACACATATCTGGGAACAGTAGAGTCTATTGACGAGAATGGACGAAGTGTATTTGAACAGAAGAATAAATTTACTGTTGGTGAGACGATTGAGCGCATGAAGCCAGATGGAACTAATGTTTCTCTTAAGGTAATTGGAATTTTTGATGAGGATGGAAATGCGCAAGAGAGCGCACCTCATCCAAAGCAGATGCTTCATGTTGTATTTGATGGCGAGACAGAGCCGCAGGATATTCTGCGAAGACAAGAGCCAGATGAAAAACAGTGATGGAAGGGCATAAAAATGGATATAACGAAAATACCGCAGTATGAGCTGCTTGAACATCATTATGTCAGGGAGCTTGAAAGTGAGGGATATCTGATGCGCCACAAAAAGACAGGCGCACGTGTCTTTATACTGGAAAATGATGACAACAATAAAGTATTTAACATTGCATTTAGAACTGTTCCGACAGACAGCACAGGTGTGGCTCATATTATTGAGCACACTGTGCTTTGCGGATCTGACCGCTACCCGGTCAAGGATCCGTTTGTTGAGCTGGCAAAGGGATCTTTAAATACATTTTTAAATGCAATGACATATTCAGATAAGACAATGTATCCTCTTGCAAGCACAAATGATAAGGATTTCTTTAATTTGATGTCTGTCTATATGGACGGTGTCTTTCATCCAAATATCACAAAAGAGAGAAAGATTTTCGAGCAGGAGGGCTGGCACTATGAGATGGACAGTCCGGATGGTGAGCTGACATACAACGGTGTTGTGTATAATGAGATGAAGGGCGCCTTCTCAAGTGCAGACGAGATTCTTGGCCGTCAGGTGAAGGCTGCACTTTATCCTGACACGACATATGCATATGAGTCAGGCGGAGATCCAGAATTTATCACAGATCTGACATATGAGTCATATCTGGAGTTTTATCATACTTATTATCATCCTTCAAACAGCTATATTTATCTGTATGGTGATCTTGAATATGGAAAAAGCACTCAATTGGATGGATCATGAGTACTTAAGTCATTACGAGAAAAAAAGAGATTGACTCAGCAGTTACACTTCAAAAGCCGTTCAACAAGATGAAGGAGATTTCGCTGTGTTATGCAGCTTCTGAGGATGACGATGAGGGTACTTATTTTACATGGTCAAAGGTTGTGTCAAATGCACTTGATCTTGAAAAGTATCTTGCATTTCAGGTTTTAGAGTATGTTCTTCTTGATGCACCTGGTGCGCCTCTTAAACAGGCACTTCTTGATGCTGGAATCGGTGTAGATATTTATGGAGGCTTCGAGGATGGTATTTTGCAGCCATCATTTGAGGTTACTACAAAAGGTGCCAGACAAGAGCAAAGAGAAATCTTTGTGGAGACAATTGAGGCAACGTTGAGAAAGCTTGCAGAGGAAGGCTTACAGAAGCATTCACTTCTTGCTGGTTTAAACAGCTTACAGTTTCGCTTAAAAGAGGGCGATTTTGGCCGTTGGCCGAAAGGTCTTATGTATGGACTAGATCTTTTTGACAGCTGGCTTTATGATGACAATGCTGCATTTTTGCTTTTAGAGACGCAGGATGCGATGGATGAACTCTACAAAAAGGCAGAGGGAAGCTATTTTGAGCAGCTGATAAAAGAGTGTCTGATTGACAATTCATTTGGTGTTGTGGCAATGGCTGTGCCAAAGGTTGGTCTTGATGCTGAAAATGAAGAAAAGACAGCAGAGAAGCTTCGTGTTTATAAAGATTCTCTCTCAAAAGAAGAGATTGAAGAAATTGTGCGTCACACAAAGGAGTTAAAGGAATATCAGGAAACTCCAAGCACGAAAGAAGAGCTTGAGACTATTCCTATGCTGACACGCGCAGATATTAAGCGTGATGTGCTGCCGCTTTACAATGAAGAGCGAAGCATGGATGGAGTGAAGGTATTATTTCACGAGATGTCAACAAAAAAGATCGGCTATTTGGAGCTTGTATTTGATGCTGATTTTGCAGATCTTTCAGAGCTTCCATATCTGTCTTTATTAAAGCAGATTTTAGGTGTTGTGGCAGCAGGAGAATACAGCTATACAGAGCTGATGGATGAGGTTAATATTCATACGGGTGGCATTGATCCAGGCTTTGTTGTGCTGCAGCCAGAGACAGGAAGACCAACTGTGCGTTTTTCTTTCCGCATAAAGGCATTTTATCATGAGCTTGAGACAGCAGTTAACCTTACAGCTAAGATGATGTATCAGTCTGATCTTGCAAATGAGAAGCGTCTGTTAGAGATAATCGGTGAGACGCGTTCACAGCTGTATGAGCGCCTAAAGAGTGCTGGACATAATACGTCAATCAAGAGGGCATCCTCCTATCACAGTGAGTCAGGCTACTTAAATGAGATTATGACGGGTATTTCGTTCTATGAATTTTTAAATGATTTGTATGATCACTTCGAAGAACGAAAGGGTATGATAATTGAGAAGCTGCGCGCTGTCAGTCATCGACTGTTTAATAAAAGAGCGCTTCTTGTCAGCTTTACCGCAGATAAGGAAGGCTATGATGTTTTAGAAAAGGCAATGGATACGCTTATCAGGCATATGCCAGATGAGCCTTTTGTAAAGGCAGATTGGAATATGCCGCTTGAAAAGAAAAATGAGGGCATATGCTGTGCATCACAGATTCAATTTGTGGGAAGAACAGGCAATTATAAGGATGCCGGGCTGCCATTTAGAGGATCACTTCTTGTGCTGCAAAATATCTTAAATTATGATTATCTGTGGATACGTCTGCGCGTCAAGGGCGGTGCTTATGGCTGTATGTCCGGTTTTGGACGTGATGGTGACTGTTATATGGTATCTTATCTTGATCCTAAGCTTGCCGAAACAAATGAAGTATATGATAAGCTTCCAGAATATCTTGAGCAGTTTGATCAGGATGAGAGAAGTATGGACCGATATGTTATAGGTGCAATTAGTGAGATGGACATTCCGAAAAATCCAGCAGCGCTTGGTGTGCGTGGTCTTACTGCGTATTTAAGTGGAATCACAAGAGAGCAGCTTCAAAAGGAGAGAGATGAAGTGATTGATACAGATGCCAAGGAAATTCGTGCACTTGTGCCGTATGCGAAAGCGGTACTTTCTAATAATTGCCTTTGCGTAGTTGGAAATGAAAACAAGATAAAAGAAAACAGCTCACTTTTTACAACGGTACGATCATTGTAGTTTGCTGCACTGGAAAGGAAATAAAATATGGAAAAACAGAAAAAATCAGGCTTTATTGCACTGGTCGGACGTCCAAACGTGGGAAAGTCCACGTTGATGAATCATCTGATTGGACAAAAGATTGCGATCACATCAAGAAAGCCTCAGACAACGAGAAATCAGATCCGCACCGTCTATACAGATGAGCGCGGTCAGGCCGTTTTTCTGGATACGCCGGGCATCCATAAGGCACAGAATCGTCTGGGCACATATATGGTAGAGGTTGCGCAGAAAACATTTTCACAGGCTGACATTGTCATGTGGCTTGTTGAGCCGACCACCTTTATCGGAAGAGGCGAACAGGAGATTGCAAAGAAGCTTCGCCAGCTCAAGTGTCCTGTCTTTTTGATCGTCAACAAGACTGATACAGTAAAGAAGGAAGCAGTGGCAGAGTGCATCAAGGCATACCGTCAAATTGCAGACTTTAATGAGGTGGTAGCCGTTTCTGCACTTAGAAGTGTCAATACAGATACACTGCTTGATACTGTATTTCGTTATCTGCCGTATGGCCCAATGTATTATGATGAGGATACTGTCACTGATCAGCCAATGCGTCAGATTGCAGCAGAGATGATTCGAGAGAAGGCACTTAGACGTCTTCAGGAAGAAATTCCGCACGGCATTGCAGTTACAATCGAGCAGATGAAAGAGCGCCCGGATGGCTCTGTGATGGATATCGAAGCATCCATTATATGTGAGCGTGAGTCTCATAAGGGAATCATTATCGGCAAGGGCGGCTCGATGCTAAAAGCAATCGGAAGTGATGCACGTCGTGACATCGAAGATATGCTTGAGATGAAGGTTAATTTAAAGTTGTTTGTCAAGGTGCGTAAGGACTGGCGCGACAGCGACCTTTACATGAAGAACTTTGGATATCACGAGGACGAGAAGTAAGCTTATAGAAAGGAAAACAAATGGATACCGTAACAGTGAACGGAATGGTTCTGTCTGCCATGCCAATAGGTGAATATGACAGGCGAATTGTGCTTTTGACAACAGATCTTGGGCGAATCAGCGCATTTGTGCGTGGGGCAAGACGGCCAAACAGTTCGCTGTTAGCTGCGGCACGTCCGTTTTCCATGGGTATATTTACACTGCATGCCGGACGAGATTCGTACACAGTGCAGGCTGCTTCAATAAAAGAGTATTTTGAGGCAGTCAGCTCTGACGTGACTAAGATGGCATATGGCTGCTATTTCCTTGAGGCAGCAGGTTTTGCCTCAGAGGAAAATGATGATGGAAGAGAATTGCTGAATCTTCTTTATTTCTCATTAAAGGCATTGGAGAATCAGGCTATTCCAGATGAGCTTGTGCGTCTTGTTTATGAGCTTCGTCTGTTTTTAGTGATGGGTGTTTATCCGCAGGTATTTGAGTGCAGTGTATGTAAAAGCAAACTCACAAAAGGCTGGCTGTCTGTCGAGCGGGGAAATTGTGTCTGTGAAGAATGTGCAAAAAGAAAAAATGAGGCACATACATCGGCGCGTCTTTATCTGGATGAATCAGCTATGTATACGCTTCAGTATATTCTGACGGCTCCAATCGGCAGACTTTACACATTCTGTCTTGAAGAGCCAGTTAAGCGTACACTTTATGATCTGACAGTGAAATGGCGCAGACGATACTTTTCAAGAGAGTTTAAATCATTGCAGGTTCTTGAGGAGATGGTGCATTTTATGGGCACTTTGTAAGCCATTTTGCCTGCTTTTTATGTGATTAGAGCAGATTGCTGACACATTTGTAAAGAAATGTTAAAGAAATAGGAAGATTTTATACTTGAAATATTCGCCAAGATACCATAGAATGTATAAAAGATAAGTCTCTGCCGAAAAGAGGCAGTAATGAGAGGAAAGAAAAGTATGAGAAACAGGATGATACGGATAAAAATAGCCAGTCTTATGGCAGGGCTTGTGGCGGCGGTCAGTTTAGAAGGCTGTGGATTGTTTACGAAGTCATATGACTTCACAGAAGCCGAAAACAGCATTTACGTGGAAGACAATGCTACAATCCGTGCTGCCATGATTTCTGACTTTGATAAAGATTACTACAGTATCGACGAGCTTGCAGGTGTGGCACAGCAGGAGGCGCTGTCTTTCAACAAAAATGTGTATGGCTGCTCCTATTATAGCTATGATCAGATGACAAAGGAAGAAAAAGAAAGTATTCTTCTTCCAGTGTGCTACGAAAAGGCAGTAGTGAAGGACAAAAAAGCAAGCGTCGTATTTACGTATGCAAATGGTGATACCTATACAGGCTTTAATTCTGCTGAGATTCAAAATGCCGGTGGAAGCAAGCTTTACACATCACAGCTTGGCAGCAGTACCATGGCACTTAGCGGCGATTTTGTCACAAGCGATGGTCAAAAGCATATCAGCAGTGAAGATTTGATGAAAAAGACAGATTATTGTCTTGTGTACGCAGATTACCCTGTAACTGTATTTGGTGAGCATGATATTGCATATGTTTCCCAAAATGTTACAGTTCTGGCATCAAACTGTGCCCAGATCACTGGCAATGACGGTGGGTATATCATTTTCAAGTAGTCACAGTGAGCAAAGCGCAATCTTTCGTTTTGCGAACAGTAACTTTATAAAACATTTTTGGAGGAAGAACGATTATGGAAAAGACATTAGAGAAAATTGTAGCTCTTGCAAAGTCCAGAGGCTTTGTATATCCAGGATCTGAGATTTACGGCGGTCTTGCAAATACATGGGATTATGGTAATCTCGGTGTTGAACTTAAGAATAATGTAAAAAAGGCATGGTGGCAGAAGTTTGTTACTGGCAATCCTTATAATGTAGGTGTAGACTGTGCAATCCTGATGAACCCGCAGACATGGGTAGCTTCAGGTCATCTGGGCGGTTTCTCTGATCCGTTAATGGACTGTAAGTGCTGCCATGAGCGTTTCCGTGCTGATAAGCTGATTGAGGATTACTATGCTGAGCAGGGACAGGAGCCGGAAAAGCCAATTGACGGCTGGACAACACAGGAGATGAAGGAGTTCATAGATGAGAAGAATATTTGCTGTCCGACATGCGGAAAGCATGATTTCACTGATATTCGTCAGTTTAATTTGATGTTTAAGACATTCCAGGGTGTTACTGAGGATGCAAAGAATACCGTATATCTTCGTCCGGAGACTGCACAAGGTATTTTCGTAAACTTCAAAAATGTACAGAGAACATCACGTAAGAAGCTTCCATTTGGTATTGGTCAGATCGGAAAGTCCTTCCGTAACGAGATTACACCTGGTAACTTTACATTCCGTACCAGAGAGTTCGAGCAGATGGAGTTAGAGTTCTTCTGTGAGCCAGGTACTGATCTTGAGTGGTTCCAGTATTGGCGTCAGTACTGCATCGACTGGTTAAAGAGCCTTGGCATCAAGGAAGACGAGATGCGTGCAAGAGATCATTCTCCTGAGGAGCTGTGCTTCTATTCTAAGGGAACAACTGATATCGAGTTCTTATTCCCGTTTGGATGGGGTGAGCTTTGGGGTATCGCAGACCGTACCGATTACGATTTAACTCAGCATCAGAACACATCTGGTGAGGATATGACCTACTTTGATGATGAGAAGAAGGAGCGTTACATTCCATATGTTATCGAGCCATCTCTTGGAGCTGACCGTGTAACACTGGCATTCCTTTGTGCAGCATATGACGAGGAAGAGTTAGAGGGCGGCGATGTTCGTACTGTTCTTCATTTCCATCCAGCACTGGCACCAGTAAAGATCGGTGTGCTTCCGCTTTCTAAGAAGCTCAATGATGGTGCTATGAAGGTATATGAGCAGCTTATCAAAAAGTACAACTGTGAGTTTGATGACCGCGGTGCAATTGGAAAGCGTTACAGAAGACAGGATGAGATCGGAACACCGTTCTGCATCACCTATGACTTTGATTCTGAGACTGATGGCTGCGTAACTGTTCGTGATCGTGATACCATGAAGCAGGAGCGTGTTGCTATTGCAGATCTTAAGGCATATTTCGAAGAAAAGTTTGATTTTTGATTGATACTATAACTAAACCCAAAGGCGGGTACCGGAGAAATCCGGCCTGTCTTTGGGCTTTTTTAATATGTGCAATATGAACGGAAGAGAAAGAAAAAAATTGGCACTTTGTCACTTTACCATAGCGCATTGTATAAATACACAAAAGCACGCTAAAAAATTTATTTTATTTTTAAAAAACACATATTGACGTAATTTAATTCATGTAGTACCATATACATGTCGGTTTTCAAAGCCGGTAACAAAAATCCACCCGATCGACATCAGTGTATTTGACATCTCTAGGTTTCGGGTGGGCAGGTAGAGTAGAGTGAAAATCAGCATTCACTCCGATGTCCGAAAAATAGAGTTGGATATTGTAAGAGGTCGCTCCAGAGCGGCAGATTGAGAGGTCATAATGTCTTACGTAGATGAAGTGCTGCAGAAGGTTGCAGAGAAGAATCCAGGCGAGAAAGAGTTTCAGCAGGCAGTTAAGGAAGTTCTTGATTCCCTTCGTCCGGTAATTGAGGCAAATGAGGAGCAGTACCGCAAAGATGCTTTGCTTGAAAGAATGACAGAGCCAGAGCGTATTATTACATTCCGTGTACCGTGGGTAGATGACAACGGACAGGCTCATGTAAATAGAGGTTTCCGTGTACAGTTTAACAGTGCAATCGGACCGTACAAGGGTGGACTTCGTCTTCATCCATCTGTAAATCTTGGTATTATCAAGTTCCTTGGTTTTGAGCAGACCTTTAAGAACTCACTGACAGGACTTCCAATCGGAGGCGGCAAGGGTGGTTCTGATTTTGATCCGAAGGGCAAGTCAGACCGTGAAATCATGAAATTCTGCCAGAGCTTTATGACAGAGCTGTATCGTCACATTGGCGCAGATACAGATGTACCGGCTGGTGACATTGGTGTAGGCGGAAGAGAGATTGGCTATCTGTATGGACAGTATAAGAGACTGACTGGTCTGTACGAGGGCGTTTTAACTGGTAAAGGTCTGACATACGGTGGTTCTCTTGCAAGAACAGAGGCTACTGGTTATGGTCTTGTATATATGGTTCGCGAGATGCTTTTAAATGCCGGCATGACCATGGAAGGAAAGACAGTTGCTGTTTCCGGTTCCGGAAATGTTGCAATTTATACAACCGAGAAGGCTCAGCAGTACGGCATGAAGGTTGTTACATTAAGTGATTCTAATGGTTGGATTTATGATCCAAACGGCATTGATCTTGACCTTGTAAAGCAGATCAAGGAAGTTCGCCGCGGAAGAATCAAAGAGTACGCAGAAGCAAAGCCGGGTGTTGAGTATCATGAAGGCAAGGGTGTATGGAGCGTTAAGTGTGATATCGCACTTCCATGCGCAACTCAGAATGAGTTAGACCTTGAGGATGCAAAGCAGTTAAAGGCAAATGGATGCTTCCTTGTAGCAGAGGGTGCAAACATGCCATCCACTAGAGAGGCAACAGACTTCTTCTTAGAGAGTGGAATGATGTTCATGCCAGGAAAGGCTGCAAACGCAGGCGGTGTTGCAACATCTGCACTTGAAATGAGCCAGAATAGCGAGAGACTTTCCTGGACATTCGAGGAAGTAGACGAGAAGCTGCACAACATCATGATCAATATCTTCAAGAAGGTAGACGAAGCAGCAAAGAAATACGGCTACGAAGGAAACTATGTAATGGGTGCAAACATCGCAGGTTTCGAGAAGGTCGTAGAAGCTATGAACGCACAGGGTATTGTATAATCCTCCCAACATAATAAATATATTAATAAGAGCCGGGCAGTGCTGCCCGGCTCTTGTAATTGTTCCAAAAATTTCACAAATTTTTTTAACAAATGTATTGACAATACGTCCCGATAGTGCTATTTTATAATCGTTAGCACTCAGGGATGATGAGTGCTAATAGAAACAAAGGAAAAGGAAGTGAGCTTGTGGAACTAGATGACAGAAAATGGAAGATTTTTACAGCAATCATTAAAAATTATCTGGAGACTGGTGAACCGGTAGGCTCACGGACCATTTCTAAGTACACGGACTTAAACTTAAGTTCAGCCACAATTAGAAATGAGATGGCTGATCTTGAGGAGATGGGGCTTATCATTCAGCCACATACATCTGCCGGACGAATCCCGTCAGATAAGGGCTATCGCCTGTATGTGGATCATCTGATGAAGACACGTGAAAAGGAAAACAATGAGCTTCAGGAAGTTGTAGTCAAGAGAGTAGACCGGCTTGAGCTTTTACTAAAGCAGATGGTTAAGGTTCTTGCAGCAAATACCAATTATGCGACGATGATTACAGGACCGCAGGTTGGTGCAAATAAGCTTAAGTTTTTACAGCTTTCACGAATGGAAGAAGGAAAGCTTTTAGCTGTTATCGTAGTCGAAGGAAATCTTGTGAAGAACACGATTTTAAATATAGAAAGCGACATCAGTGAGGAAGAGCTTCTTAAATTAAATGTCCTCATCAACAGCGCCTTGAATGGTTTGACGATAGACCAGATTAATTTGGGAATCATCACACAGTTAAAGGAGCAGGCAGGAGATTACAGCTGCGTTGTAGGAAGTGTGCTTGAGGCGGTCGCAGAGGCGATCAAACATGAATCGGCACCGGTAATTTATACGAGCGGTGCAAATAATATATTCCGTTACCCAGAACTTTCGGATGAGAAAAATGCACAGCGTCTGATTTCCACATTTGAGGAAAAGGAAGAGCTTGCAAAGCTGCTTGAGGATAATTTAGATAAGAACTCGGAGAGCGGTTCACAGAGCAATTCGGGCATTCAGGTTTATATCGGTGAGGAGAACGGCATGCAGGATATGAAGGACTGCAGCGTAGTAACCGCAAGATATGATTTGGGTGATGGCGTTCAGGGAACTCTTGGTGTGGTAGGACCAAAGCGTATGGATTACGAAAAGGTTGTAGGCACATTGAAGAATTTAAGAGATCAGCTGGATGCAATTTATAAAAAAAATGAACCTTAGGTCAGGCCTGAGGAAAGATCCTGAAAAACAGGAGATAGAAAGGCGGATGTATCGTGACAGACATGGAAAAAGAAACAGTTACTGATGAGATTCTTGAAGAGACCGAGCAGGAGGCTGCTGAAGATATGAGTCAGGAGCAGACAGATGCACAGGCTGCCGAGAATCAGCCGGATGACAAGGATGTGCAGACAGATGATAAGAAGCGCTTCTTTGGCAAGAAAAAAGATAAGAAAGATAAGCAGATCGAAGATCTGACAGCGCAGCTTGATGATTTGAGAAAACGTAATCTTGCAGAATTTGAGAACTTCCGCAAGAGAACTGAAAAAGAAAAATCAACCATGTTCGACATGGGAGCAAAGTCAGTTGTAGAGAAGCTTCTTCCAATTATAGATAACTTCGAGCGTGGATTCGCAGGTCTTAGCGAGGAGCAGATGAGCGATCCATTTGTAAGCGGTATGGATATGGTTTACAAGCAGCTTGTAAAAGCACTTGCAGATATGGGTGTTGAGCCTATTGAAGCAGTTGGCAAGCCATTTGATCCAAACCTGCACAACGCTGTGATGCATGTTGAGGATGAGAACCTTGGCGAAAACACAGTTGCTCAGGAGTTCCAGAAAGGCTATTTATATCATGGAAGTGTTGTAAGACATTCTATGGTACAGGTTGCAAATTAAAGTTAGCATATTAGACGCAGCAAAAGCTGCATATTTGATAAAGAAAGATTTGATTACAAAACATTAAAAGATCAATCTAGGAGGAAATTAGATTATGGGAAAGATTATTGGTATTGACTTAGGTACTACAAACTCTTGTGTAGCAGTTATGGAAGGTGGAAAGCCAGTTGTTATCACAAATACAGAGGGTGTTCGTACAACACCATCCGTTGTTGCATTTACAAAGACTGGTGAGCGTCTTGTAGGTGAGCCGGCAAAGCGTCAGGCTGTTACAAATGCAGACCATACTATTTCTTCTATTAAGAGACATATGGGTACTGATTATAAAGTAACAATTGATGATAAGAGATATACTCCTCAGGAGATCTCCGCAATGATCCTTCAGAAGTTAAAGGCAGATGCAGAGGCTTATCTGGGTGAGAAGGTAACTGAGGCAGTCATCACTGTTCCGGCATATTTCAACGATGCACAGCGTCAGGCAACAAAGGATGCTGGTAAGATTGCAGGTCTTGATGTAAAGCGTATCATCAACGAGCCTACAGCAGCAGCTTTAGCATATGGTCTTGATAATGAGCATGAGCAGAAGATTATGGTATACGACCTTGGTGGTGGTACATTCGATGTTTCTATTATTGAGATCGGTGATGGCGTTATCGAAGTACTGGCAACTGCTGGTGACAACCACTTAGGTGGAGATGACTTTGATAACAAGGTTACTCAGTGGATGTTAGATGAGTTCAAGAAGACTGAGGGTGTTGATCTGTCTAACGATAAGATGGCACTTCAGAGATTAAAGGAAGCAGCAGAGAAGGCAAAGAAAGAGCTGTCTACTGCTACTACCACAAACATCAATCTTCCGTTCATCACCGCTACTGCTGAGGGACCGAAGCACTTAGATATGACACTGACAAGAGCAAAATTCGATGAGCTGACTGCAGATCTGATCGCTCGTACTGAGAGACCAGTAAGAGAGGCTCTTGAGGGTGCTGGACTGACAGCAGCAGAGCTTGATAAGGTTCTTCTTGTAGGTGGTTCAACACGTATGATTTCCGCACAGGATAAGGTTCGTGCACTGACTGGTAAGGAGCCGTCTAAGACACTGAACCCAGATGAGTGTGTAGCAATCGGTGCTTCCATTCAGGGTGGTAAGTTAGCAGGTGATTCAGGTGCAGGTGATATCCTTCTGCTTGATGTTACTCCGTTAACTCTTTCAATCGAGACTATGGGTGGTGTTGCTACTCATCTGATCGAGAGAAATACTACAATCCCGACAAAGAAGAGCCAGATCTTCTCTACCGCAGCTGATAATCAGACAGCAGTAGATATCAATGTTGTACAGGGTGAGAGACAGTTTGCACGTGACAACAAGTCCTTAGGACAGTTCCGTCTGGACGGTATCGCACCAGCAAGAAGAGGTGTTCCGCAGATCGAAGTTACATTCGATATCGATGCAAACGGTATTGTAAATGTATCTGCTAAGGATCTTGGAACAGGTAAGGAGCAGCACATTACGATCACAGCTGGTTCCAACATGTCTGATTCTGATATCGAGAAGGCTGTTAAGGAAGCAGCTGAGTTCGAGGCACAGGATAAGGCTCGTAAGGAAGGCGTAGATGCTCGTAATGAGGCAGATTCATTCGTATTCCAGACTGAGAATGCAATGAAGGAAGTTGGCGATAAGCTGGATCCGACATTAAAGGGTCAGGTAGAGAGCGACCTTCAGGCACTGAAGGATCTGGTAGCTTCTACCGATATCAACAACGTAACACCAGATCAGACTGAGCAGTTAAAGGCAAAGACTGAGACCTTAAAGAACAGTGCACAGCAGCTGTTCTCCAAGATGTATGAGCAGGCACAGGCAGCTCAGGGTGGTGCACAGGCAGGCCCAGACATGAACGCTGGTGCAGGTTCTTCAGCATCTGACGATGTTGTTGATGGAGACTACAAGGAAGTTTAATAAAAAACACTTAATTAGAAAGCTTGAAAAAAAATATCAACTGTGGGTTGAAATAATTAAGAAGTTTTGTAAGATAAAAATGGCATCACTCTTGGGGACTTCTCCAGGAGTTTTGCCATGTTAAGAGTAAGAAAAAGTATTGGTAGCCCTTTTGGCCGAAGCGGCTTTGAGCGGTTGCCCAGATGGGAGTATTTATGGCAGAGAAGAGAGATTACTACGAAGTCCTTGGTGTAGCGAAGGACGCTGATGATGCCGCCATAAAAAAGGCATACAGAGAGATTGCCAAGAAGTATCATCCGGATATTAACCCGAGCGCAGAAGCTGCAGAAATTTTTAAAGAGGCCTCAGAGGCTTACAGTGTATTAAGTGATAAGGAAAAGCGTGCACAGTATGATCAGTTTGGTCATGCAGCATTTGATGGCAGCGGCGGAGGCTACGGCGGTGGTTTTAGTGGCTTTAGCGGCGATATGGGAGACATCTTTGGAGATATCTTTGGAGATTTATTTGGCGGTGGACGAAGCAGAAGAAATGACGGTCCAATGAAGGGCGCAAATCTTCGAACGGCAGTACGTATTACTTTTGATGAGTCTGTAAAGGGTTGCGAGAAGGAGCTTAAGTTAAATCTGAAGGATCCTTGTCCGACTTGTCATGGCTCAGGTGCAAAGCCAGGAACTTCTCCTATTACATGTCCGAAATGTCAGGGACGCGGCCAGGTTACAATCACACAGCAGTCAATGTTTGGTATGGTTCGTAACGTTCAGGTCTGCCCGGATTGTCATGGAAGCGGTAAGATCATAAAGGACAAGTGTACGGATTGTCGTGGTACCGGGTATCAGACAAAGTTAAAGACCATTCAGGTTACGATTCCAGCTGGTATTGACAATGGCCAGAGCATTCGTATCCGCGGAAAGGGTGAGCCTGGTATTAACGGCGGCGAGTGGGGTGATCTTCTTGTTGAGGTTGCAGTATCACAGCATCCGATCTTTAGACGTCAGGACTACGATATTTTCTCAACAGTGCCAGTATCTTTTGTACAGGCAGCGCTTGGTGCAACGATTAGAATTGATACAATTGACGGTCAGGTGGAGTATGAGCTTAAAGCAGGAACTCAGACTGATACGCAGGTACGTTTAAGAGGCAAGGGTGTTCCGAGTCTTCGCAACAAAAATGTACGTGGTGATCATTATGTTACTTTTGTAGTACAGGTACCAACCAGTATGACAAAGGAGCAAAAAGAGGCACTGCAGGCATTTGATGAGGCGATGAATGGCAAGACGACTGCCAATACAACGACAACTAAGAAAAAGCATCCAATCAAAGATTTCTTTGAAAAAGATAAGGATAAATAAATAGTTTTTAGCAGGGAGAGCTGCTGCAAAATGGATGTCATCATCCGTGGAGCGGCAGCTCTTTTTGGGCTATTGTCTTTTAATAGCAGAAGGGAGAAGCGTGGACATGATAACAATACGAAAAGCCAAGCTGACTGATCTTGATCGCATGATGGAAATTTATGCCAGGGCAAAGCGATTTATGGATAGTACTGGAAACACAACGCAGTGGGAGATTGGTTATCCAACACGAAAAATGATACAGGATGATATTGAAAATGGATACAGCTTTGTCTGCGTGGGAGAGGATAATATTCCCCATGCAGCATTTAAGTTCTTTGTGGGAGAAGATCCGACGTATCGTGTGATCGAGCAGGGCAGCTGGAAAAATGACAATACATACGGAACAATTCATCGTGTTGCAAGTGACGGCACAATCAAGGGCGTATTTTCACAGATAGTTTCCTTTTGTGAAGTGATTTGCCCAGAGCTTCGCGCCGATACCCATAAGGATAACAATGTCATGCAGCATTTGTTTGAAAAGAATGGATTTGAGCGCTGTGGTGTTATATATGTAGAGAATGGAACACCGCGATTTGCTTATCAGCGCTGTGCGCGATAAAATAACGTGGCATTAAAGTTCCGGGAGGCAAAGAAGAAAATGACAAAAATACTACTGGTAGAGGACGATGGCCAAATCGCTGCGTATCTAGGTGAACTGCTTCGCGCAGAGGGTTTTGATACGCAAATTGCAGGCTCTAAAAAAGAGGCGGGCGAATGCCTTTTGGCACAAGCCTTTGATCTGGTGCTCCTTGATGTAAGTCTGCCGGATGGAAATGGCTTTTCTATCTGTGCAGAAATAAAAAGAGAATACGAGATTCCGGTGATCTTTCTGACTGCATCAGGTGATGAGTACAGCGTAGTCGCAGGCCTTGATATGGGTGCAGATGACTACATAGCTAAACCGTTTCGCCCTCGTGAGTTGATCTCAAGAATCCGCTCAGTTCTTCGCCGATGCAAAAAAGAACAGCGCATTTTAAGCTGTGGCGATCTTAAGGTCAATGTGTCATCAGCAACAGTGACAAAAGGCGAAAAAGAGTTGTTCTTATCGGCACTTGAGTATCGTCTGCTGCTTCTTTTACTGCAGAACAAAGGTCAGATTTTGACGAGAAATCAGCTGCTTGAGGAGATATGGGATGCATCTGGCGAATATGTAAATGATAATACGCTGTCTGTGTATATGAAGCGTCTGCGTGAGAAGATTGAGGAAAATCCACAAAGTCCACGCCTGCTTCATACTATTCGAGGTATTGGATATCGCATGGAGGATCGGGTAGAATGATGAAAAGGGGAAATTTCCTATGAGACCAGAATATAATAAATTAATCATGGCAGACAGTATGCTTGCAGCCGCCGCACTTATCGTTTTCTTTGTGTGGGGCTGGCAGGCTGCTGTCTGCATTATTTTTTCTGCATTTGTTTTGTCTGGCGTGTTTATATCTGAGATTCGCAGGCGTGAGACGCAGGCATCTAGTCTGTCAGACGAGATCGACCGTATTCTTTATGGGGAAGAACATTGGAATCTGGACGAGTACAGCGAGGGAGAGCTTGCCATTTTGCAGGATAAAGTACGAAAACTTGTCATAAGACTGCGTGAGCAGGCAGATCAGCTTTCAGAAAGAAAAAGAATTTTCAGGCAGAGATGATGGCTGTATTTCTCATCAATTAAAAACACCGCTCACTGAC
>ENA-OPYX01000025-OPYX01000025.1-human-gut-metagenome-genome-assembly--contig:-NODE-25-length-73625-cov-6.772565_pt1 | contig 73625 bp, 58 predicted proteins | sample MGYA00242639_ERZ504486 | MGnify/ENA primary metagenome ERZ504486 (study PRJEB26092, sample SAMD00036296) | human gut metagenome | host: Homo sapiens | study: EMG produced TPA metagenomics assembly of... | reverse complement strand
AACTTCAGTTTCAGAACCAAACTTCTCACTCCACTCTTTGTTTGTTGCTGTGTTATTTTTTTTCAAGGAAGGATGCCCAGTAATCACTTCCAAATGTCTCTCCTGTTTCTGGATTCATCTCAATACTTGCAACAAGCCACTGATTTATCTGGTTATTTCCATCAGTCCAGGAACCGCCGCCAAGTTCTTCTGGTACCTGAGGATCATCTGCAAATCTTGTCATACCAGCATCTGTCAGTGTATATGTACCATCATCATTTACAGTATAAATAAAGCCTTCCTGACCAATATGCTGCATAGTCAGACCTTCTGTTGAGCAAAGCCAATCCATAAATTCAAGGATACGCGCCTTATCTTCATCTGACACGTTAGAACCAACTGCCCATGCACGGCCATCGCCATAGTAGGTATCTGATGCCTGATAAATATTCAGATCTTCTAGCGGAATACCACGATAATTCTGACGAGCCTCGCCCTTAGCTGGTGAATTCCAGAAACCATACTGCCAGTTGTACCAGAACAGATGAACTCTTCCCTGACGCATCTTGTCACATGCTGCATTCCAGTCCTGTGTAGCGGAATCTGGGTCAACCAGTCCCATCTGATTTGCCTTATATAAGAACTTTAACATCTTATAGTAAGCGCCGTCTTTATCAGTTAATGGTGTGATGGAATTATCTGTTCCCAGTAAAATAGAACCATTTACTTCCTGACCATACCACTTTGTAAGCTGATTTACATTCTCAATACTTGTGCCATCCCAATCTGGCCATAAGCTCAGTGCATATGTCTTATCTCCAGCCTCATTTGTCGGATAAGCATCCTGAATCTTCTTTAAGGTATCTAACAGATCGTCAAGATTTTTCATCTCTGGTGCGCCAACTTCTACATAATGATCCCACCGAAGTCTTGGCATTACAGCTACAGTATCTTCCTTGTAATCAGTCGGTCCATTGGAGTTCATCTCTGCCGGAATTGCATAAACGCCTTCCGTTCCGATTACTTCATTTATCGAATCATTAAACAGACTAATCTGCTCTTCATATTTCATGAGATTCTCATAATTTGGAAGATCCTCGCTGATATCTGCGATCAGACCTACATCAACACAATCCTGCATATCTGCATTATCCAGAATAATAATATCACCCAGATCACCAGATGCACATCGTGTCTGGTAAAGAGATGCTGCATCACCAGATACCTGCGGCGCAACGATGTTTAACTCGATGTTGAAACGATCCTTGATTTCCTTTGCGTACCATCCAGTCTGCATACCCTGATAGTTTGCTGCCACATCGTAAACTTCGATTGTCAGGGGTTCATCATGATTCACTTCTGGTGCTGCCCACGCATTCATTGGAAGTGCGCCTGCTGCCATCATCGCTGCCATTGCCATGCTTGCTACATTTTTCTTTTTCATAGTAAAATCCTCCTTTTTGATTTTCTTTGATTTTTACTTTAATCTTTCTTTATTTCCTATTACTTTAATTTTTCCTTTTGACCCTTTAGCCCTTAACTGCTCCTACCATAATACCCTTTACAAAATATCGCTGGAAAATCGGGTATACAAACATGATTGGTGCAACAACCAAAATCGTAACAGTCATACGCACACTCGTCGCTGTCTGTGCTGTTGCGGAAGCAGCTGCCATAGCGCCTGAGCTTGCAGAACTGTTTGCCAGTGCCTTTAAGGAGCTTGCCTGATTCAAATACTGATACAAAATAAACTGCAGCGGATACAGCTTCGTATCTGTCATTAAAAGAAGTGTATCCTGAAATGCATTCCACTGATTAACTGCTGAGAAAATAGCAACTGTTGCCATAATCGGCTTAATAACAGGAATCATAATCTTCAAAAATACTTTTATAGTTCCTGCACCATCAATCTCTGCTGCCTCCTGAAGTTCCTTTGGAACAGACTCCACAAACGTCTTTGTCAGGATAATGTTAAATGGAGAAACAATTGCCGGCAAAATATAACCAAGGAAGTTATTTGTAAGATGCATATTTTTCATTGTCAAAAACCATGGGATAATTCCTGCATTAAAGTACATAGTTGCAACTAAAAGTCTGTACCAGAACTTTTTGTGCCACATATCTTCCTGAGTAAACATATAACCTAAGAATGCTGATGCACCTACAGTACAAAATGTTCCGATTACTGTTCTTCCAAGAGAAATTTTTGCTGCCTGAAATAAACCGTCAATCTTTAATGCGCTCACATAATTCTGAAAATGAATTCCTCTCGGCCAGAAAAGAATCACGCCTCTGGCGCTTAAATCATTTGCACTGATTGTATTGATAAAGATGTAGTAAAACGGATATACACAGACTAGCGCGCACAGGCCGAATATGATGTAACAGATAACACCGACCATACGGTCGCCGAAGCTTTCCTTCATCTTTGTCTTATGTTGATGAACTTGTTTCTTTTTCATCTAAGCTGCCCTCCGATCCAAGTTAGATAAAGCTCTCGCCACGTACCTTCTTCGAGAAGGTATTTGCACCTACAAGAAGAATTACACTGACTACACTCTTTAACATACTAATTGCAACAGATACGGAATAGCTTCCGCTTCCCATTGCGGTATTATATACGTAAAGATCAAGTACCTGAATGTACTGTTTGTTAAATGCGTTCTGAAATACGTAATACTGCTCCATTCCGTTGTTTAAGAAGTTTGCAATGTTAATCATCAGCAAAACAAAATAAGTCGGAATCAAACTTGGAATTGTAATATGATGAATCAGCTGCATACGGTTTGCACCGTCAACCTTTGCTGCCTGAAACAGCTCATCATCAATACCAGAAATTGCTGCTATGTACATAATTGCCGCCCAGCCAAGATTCTTCCAAGTCAGCCACAGCCACTGAGTAAACCAAACATGCTTTGTAGACTGTAAAAACAAAATTGGCTCTGTTGTAAATCCAAGCTTCATTAACAGTGTATTTGCCATACCTGTACTGTTAAACAAGCTGAATGCAACTGAATATACAAGAACCCAGCTGACGAAGTTTGGAAGCGTTGTAACAGTCTGGACTAACTTACGAAACTTCACGCATCGAATCTCATTTAAAAATACAGCAAACAGCATTGGAAGCCATGATGTACCAAGTGTTAACGCACTCATCGCAAATGTATTTTTTAATACCTGAACAATCTGCTTGATCTTAATATCGTTCTCAACCAGTGACTTAAACCATTTTAAGCCAACAAACTGTGCCTCAGAAAAAGGCTTCGGCGGACGATAATCATAAAATGCGTAAATCCATCCGTATAACGGATAGTAACTAAATATAATTACCAATGCAATGAAAGGTGCTACATACAAAAACAACCGTATGGACTTCCATTTTTTTTTCGTCATCTTTTTCTTTTTCAACTGTTCCACTACCTTTCTTTTTTATTTGGTGTAACGTTTTTCTTTTGCTAATCTCATTATGTCACTTTGCAGGCATTTTGTCAATACCTAATTTGATTTTATTTTTATATTTGTCTATTTTGCATATTTATTTTTATATTCTTTATGTATTCAGCCTGTTTTTTTGTGTTGCTTTACCATTCTACTGTTTGTTTAACGTTACTCTTTATATTTTGTAAAATACTAACTATTTCGATTCCAATTTACAAAATCATGCAAAAAAAGAAGCAGCCTTACCGACTGCTCCTCTAATTTGTTTAACGTTTTTATTCTTACTCATTTCGCTTTGGAACTGACTCACGTATTTTTATCTCACATGGAATTTTAATGTGCTTTACCGTATCACTATCAGCTCCATTATCATCACTGTCCTGCTTTTCTATCTTTTCAAACAACAATCTTGCCGATTCTGTTCCAACCTCAAGAAGAGGAAGGCGGCTGCTTGTCATCTTGGGAATGTACCAGTTTGCAATCTTCTCATTATCAAATCCAGTAACAGCAATATCCTTTCCCACTTCAAGTCCCATATCATGAATACAGTTATACACACCGCCTGCCATCCAGTCTGACATACAAAAAATCGCATCTACCCCAGCATTCACTAACTTAGCTGTCATCGTATATGCCTTTTCAGGCTCCCAATTTGCATCAAGAACCCATGACGGATTATACGGAATACCTGCTTCAAACAGTGCTCGCTGACAGCCAAGCAAACGGCGTTTTGCATGAATATTGTCAGCACGTCCGCTTATCACTCCAAGCTTTCTGTATCCTTGTGCTAAAATGTAGCTCACCATCTGATAGCCGCCTTCCTCATCATCGATCTCAACAGAAGTAATACTTTCATCTGAGCAGCAATAAGCTAGTACAAGCGGCATGTCTGTTTTTTCTTCAAACAGATGTATCTCTCGCTCATGACCTGCTATATATATCAGTCCATCTGCCTTAATGCTTACAAGCTCCTTCATAGCTGGATCTAATACACTATGGATTAACGTTTCATCATTGTACCATTTATCTTGCCATCTTGAATACAGCCTAAGATTCTGCAGAAGAACACGATACTTTTTTTCCTCACAATATTTCATAATGCCTTCGACAATCTCCGGCGTCGTAAACTGCTCGAGATCCTCAGTGATAACACCAATTGTCTGAGTGCGCTGTCTGCGCAGCCCCTGCGCGAAGTAATTTGGATGATACCCAAGTTCCTCGATCGCTTCCATTACTTTTTTACGTGTCTCATCCCTGACCTTTTTGGGACTATTATTTACAATATTTGACACCGTTGTAACTGAAACACCGCAGTGCTGCGCAATTTCCTTTAAAGTAACCATTACGATTTCCTCCCGTTTTTGTTTTCCCTGTTGTTTCTTTATGTTAACACAGGAGCGAAATTTTATCAATCACCTTTTTTTACCTGCACACCTACTTCAAGAATCTTATCAAAGCGTGTTAAGAATGTAATTGTCGTTACAGTTGCTGCCAAAATATCGCTGATTGGCTCTGCTAAAAAGACAGCAAATACCTTGTCTGCCAAGAAGCACGGCAAAATAAATATAAGCGGAATCAACAGCACAATTTTTCTTAAGCATGCCAAAAGCAGACTTACCTTCGCCTGGCCAAGTGCCATAAAGCTTTGCTGACAACTCACTTGAAAACCAATCGAGAATATACCCGCCATATAAATGTGAAGTGCCCATGAAGTGTAATCTACTAGGTTCGTATCTGATGTAAATAAACCTGCAAACAGCTGTGGTACAATCATCATGACTAGCCATCCGGCAATGGTAAATGCAGCGCACACAAAAAACTGAGTAAAGAAGGCCTTCTTTACGCGATCCTTGTTTCCGGCTCCGAAGTTATAGCTTATGATTGGCTGACCACCCTGACAGATACCCTGAAGAGGCATCGTGATAAGCTGATTCACACTTGTGATAATGGTCATCGCACCAACTGCCACATCACCGCCATAACGGGCAAGACTTGATGTAAAGCTGATCGACAAAAGGCTCTCTGTGGAAATCATTACAAAACTTGAAATGCCAAGTGCAAGACACGGTCCAAACACCTTCGGGTCAAGCTTCATATTAGACAGCTTTAATTTCAGGATTGTCTTCTCTCCTGTCAAAAAACGAAGCACCCAGATGGCACCAACTGCCTGACTTAAAACAGTTGCTATTGCTGCACCGCGCACCCCCATATCAAACGCAAAAATAAAAATCGGGTCAAGTATAACGTTAATGACTGCACCAATCAAAGTCGTCATCATGCTGATTTTAGAAAAGCCCTGTGTTGTGATAAACAGATTCATTCCAAGAACAATCAGCACAAAAATACTTCCAAAAATATAAATTCGCGCGTACTCAACTGCATACGGCAGCGTCGCATCACTAGCTCCAAATAAAATAAGAAGCCTTGGTGCAAAAATAGAAAATAAAATGGTAAGTCCAACTGCAAAAATTAAAATCAATGAAAAGCAGTTTGCCATGATCTTCTCTGCCGTTTCATTGTCCTTCTTTCCCATGAATATTGCTGCTCTTGGTGCTCCGCCTGAACCAGACAGCATAGCGAACGCGTTTATCAGCATTAAAATTGGTGCAAACAAGCCAACACCAGTAAGCGCTGCCGCACCTATTCCAGGAATATGTCCGATATAAATTCTGTCTACAATGTTGTAAAGCAAATTGACAATCTGTGCGACAACAACCGGAATCGCAAGCTGTGCAAGAAGTTTTGGTATGCTTCCCTTTCCCAAATCCCGCGTTCTTGCCTGTGGTTTTGTTTTCTCTTCCATAATTTTTCTCCTTTTTTCTTCCCCAAACTGTCGCTTTTTCTTTTTAACATTTTTTGTAACTATTCAGAACCCCATTCGCAAAATCGCATCTTCGATGCTTCTATTTTGCTCATGTGGTTACCTCGCCATATAAAATTGCTATTCTGTCTGAATGCAAGCATTCACAGAAAGCAATTTTGCATGGCTCTGAATAGTTAACATTTTTTAAGCCCCGAAGAAGCATTTACCGCTCCAACGGGGCTTTTTGCCTGTTTGTAATCAATCAGACAATACTCTTTGTTATTATCCTATCTACAAGAATGTTTTACTCTGCCTCAGAAGATGCTTCCTCTGTGGAAACTTCCTCGGAAGATACCTCCTCGGAAGACACCTCAGAAGATGCCTCCTCAGAAACTTCTTCTGAAGACTCCTCTTCCATCTCGACTAAGGTTACGTTCTCTGAAAGCTTTCCTAACACATAATCAGTGCTTGCTGCAAACATTACATATGGCTCACCATAAACACCAACTGCCTTCTCGTAATCCTCATCAGTAAAGTTTAAAGATTCCTTTGCAATATCTGCTGTCATCTCCCAACCTTCAGTTTCCATAATGGCCTGCAGTACAAGATAGTTTCCTGCATATGTCTTGCACATATCCCTGAAGGAATCCTCATCAAGTCCATTTGCAGATAAGAAAGCATCTATTCCTACACCGTACATAGATGCGATAGAGGTATAATACTGATAACGCTCATTGTAAACTGTGTCAACAACCTCTTCCGGTACATCTTTGATCTCGGAATTTTCTACTACATACTGGAACAGTGCGTTATACATGTTCTGCTTGTACAGATTGTCATAGACGCTCTGACGATATGCCTCTGCGCTCTCATAATCCGGCAGATTCTCAGCGATAAAATCATCATCAAACTCTGGTGTTATCTTCTCTTCGATGTAGTTGATTGTGATATTGAAAACAGCATCCTTGCCGCTTAAATCTGTGTTATTAGTGTATGGATCTGGGAATGTAACATTGATATCAAAGTTCTCGCCCGGTGCATGACCGATCAGCTGATCTAAAAATCCATCGATAAAGCTTGTTACGCCAATGGTAACAGTTGCACCTTTTCCGTCAGTGCTTCCGCCCTCAAACTCAACACCATCAACAGAACCTACATAATCAATATTTACAGTATCACCATCCTCGATCAGACGATTTTCATCAGTGATCTGGTTTGTCTTTGTATAAGAACTTAATGTCTTATCAATCTGGCTCTGCACAGCCTCATCAGATGGAATGATTTCATCTGACAGCTCCATATGGGAATAATCAAGCAGCGTTACATAATCAAGTGCCTTCACACCTTCAAAAAATCCCTTTTCATCATAGCCTTCGCTATAATCAAATGCCTCTGTCTCGGCTTCGCTTGATTCTTCCTCAGCATCAGTCTCATCTTCTGATGCAACCTCTGATACAACCTCAGTTGCCTCTTCTGTGCTTGTTTCCTCTGCAAATGCTGCTGCAGGAGTCATAGCTACTGCCATGCTCATACCGAGTGCTGCTGCTAAAAATCTTCTTCTCATTACCTTCACCTGTCCTGATTCATTGTCCAGGACTCCCTTTCTTTGAATGACATAAATTCATTCTATCACAAATTTATGCGTTTGAAAACCAATTAAGTAAAATTTCATTCAATTTTCACAGATTTACCATTCTCTGCTATCCCAGATTACCGTGAACGGTCCATCATTTTCGAGTGATACTTTCATCTCTGCTCCAAAAATACCATGCTCGACTTTGCCAAATTCTTTTCGGCACTCCTCTAAAAAATATTCGTATAAGCGCTCTGCCTCTGCTGGGGAACCTGCCTGCGTAAAGCTTGGGCGATTACCTTTTTTGCAGTCGGCATACAGCGTAAACTGTGATACTACAAGCACCTCACCGCCTACATCCTCGATTGAACGATTGATTTTTCCTTCTTCATCTGAAAAAATGCGCAGCTTATGAAGCTTTTTTACATATCGTTCCACCATTGACTCATCGTCGCCTTGTCCAACGCCAAGAAGAACAAGATAACCTTTTTGGATTTCTCCTGTTACTTTACCCTCTACTGTCACACTTGCATGATTTACTCTTTGAATTACAAGTTTCATAATCTTTTTCCTCTGTCTGCTGTTCTTATATACTTCAAATGTAAAACCCAGAGGAATCCCCTGGGTTTCATTTGCTTTTCCTTTATTACTGCTCTCTGAAGAAAATTTCTCCAGTCTCTGCATTCATTCCATCTACAATTGCCAGAGACTCTACGCGAATACCCTTGCTGCGGATTAAATCGCCGCCCTTCTGGAAGCCCTTCTCGATTGCAATACCAACACCCTCGATTGTAGCACCAGAGCTTTTTACAATATCAATCAGTCCCTCTAATGCACATCCATTTGCCAAAAAATCATCAATGATAAGTACATGATCTTCTGGAGAAAGGAACTTTTTAGAAACAATCACATCATAAATTCTGCGGTGTGTAAAAGACTGAATCTTTGTGGAATAAACATCACCGTCAAGATTAATGCTCTGAGTCTTCTTTGCAAATACAACTGGTACATGGAAATACTGTGCTACAACACAGGCTATACCGATACCGCTCGCTTCAATTGTGAGGATCTTATTGATTGGACAACCCTCATACAGTCTCTTAAATTCTTTTCCCATCTCTGAAAACAGTTCGATATCCATCTGATGGTTTAAAAAGCTGTCAACCTTTAATACATTTCCTGGTTTTACAATACCATCCTTGCGAATTCTTTCTTCTAACAGTTTCATAATGTTCCTTACCGCCCTTCTGATTAGTGTCTCTTCATATTTTGTCTATGTATAGTTGTATCAAAGGCTACCGGATATCGGCAGCCTATTATACCATGTTGTCTTTTAGGGTTTACTTTGTTACCTCATTTTCAAGCGTCTCGCCTTTTTCAAATGCAGCTGCATTTTCAAGCGTGATGCGGCTGATTGCCTCAAGTGCCTCTCTTGTAAAGAAGCCCTGATGAGAAGTTACCATGACATTTGGGAATGACAAAAGTCTTGCCATTGTTGAGCTTTGCAGAATTGTGCCTGAAAGATCTTCATAAACCTTGTCGTTTTCTTCCTCATAAACATCAAGGCCTACTGCAAAAAACTTACCCTTTCTGATACCTTCAATCAGTTCCTCTGTATTAACAAGACCACCTCTTGATGTGTTGACTAAAATCACTCCATCCTTCATCTTCGCAATAGACTCACGATTGATTAAGTGATGTGTCTGCTCAGTTAACGGACAATGAAGTGAAATCAAATCACTTTGCGTCAACAATTCATCAAGAGTTACATACTCGATATCATTATTAGGGTTTGGATACATATCATAGCCAAGTACTCTCATGCCAAAGCCTCTGCAGATTCGCGCCATAGCCATACCAATTTTCCCAGTACCGATGATTCCGGCTGTCTTCTTATAAAGATCTACACCCATCAGTCCGTTTAAACTGAAATCATTTTCTCTGCACTTAATATAAGCCTTGTGCGTATGACGATTTGCTGTGAGCGCCAATGCCATCGCATGCTCTGCAACAGCCTCTGGTGAATAGCCAGGCACACGTGCAACCTTTATGCCATACTCTGCTGTCTTTTTCAAATCTACATTGTTGTAGCCTGCACAGCGCATTAAAATTAATTTAACGCCCTGACGATGCAGCTGTTCAACTGTCTCTGCCCCAATATTAGCATTAACAAATGCACAGATCGCCTCGTAGCCTGCTGCTAATGCCGCTGTCTCTGGTGACAAATTTGCCTCCAGATAATGAATCGAAAGCTCTGGATACTCTGGCAAAATCGCATCAAAAAACTCTTCATCGTATTTTTTGGTACCATAAAACAAAATGTTCATATGCAATCTCCTTTTCTAATAGATGATTTCCTTGAAAGGGTTCTCAATTTTTTAGAAAACATACGCTCAGGCGCTTTAATGTATTATTTTTTCTGAAGTTTGTCTACTATTTTATTCTCCTCCCACATCTTCTGCATCCTGACGTTTTCCTCGTGCTGTTCCTCAACGCCTACCTTTGGCAATGCCTGCACTTCTTCATTTAGTGAAAGCATCTTTGCATCCAACATATTTACAATGTCTGAACAAGCTTTTAACTCTTCATTTATATGCTGCGGTGCTTTTCCCTCGAATTTATAGCGGATTTTATGCTCAAGTGATGCCCAAAAATCCATCGCAATTGTGCGAATCTGAATTTCCACCTTCACGTTAACCGGTCCTGTTGACAAATATACGGGAACCGATACAACCATATGGTAGCTCTTGTAGCCATTTGGCTTCGGATTTGCGATATAATTTTTAACGGTCAGCACTTGAATATCTGACTGACTGCTAATGCGGTCCGCAATTCGGTAAATATCAGAAGTAAAGGAACAGACAATACGGATGCCTGCTATATCACTCAGGCAGTTCTGCATGTTGTCCATATTAACTTCCAGGCCATGGCGTTTTAATTTCTTTACAATACTCTCCGAAGACTTGATTCGTGATGTTACATGCTCAATCGGATTGTAATTATGTATTTTGATAAATTCATTGTTCAGTATATCAATCTTTGTTGCTATTTCCTTCAGCGCAGATTCGTATGTAAACATAAGTGTTTCCCACTTATCTATGCGGTGTTCGCTGATTTCTTCCATTTACTAACTTTCTCCTAACTTACACTAACTTACTTTTTGTCATGCAGCCAAAACTTTTGCTGCTTCTTTATCAGTTTACCATATTTTGATTGCTTTTTAAAGTATTTCTTTTCGCGTTTTGTAACATATTACCCGTAGGCTTTCATACCTTTCGACTCTCAAAATATACAAAACGGTCTATTGCATCGAGAATATCGGCAAATTCCTCTCGCGGTGCCAGCGCTACATAACGGCTTAAAAGTTCATTTTCTTCTTTTTTAAAACGACCATAAAAGCAGTCAAACATGTTGTGGCCGCGCATATAAATGCGTATTTCTTCCATATGTGCTTTTACATCCTCTGGTCCTGTCAGATCGTGACCTATTACACTTATAAGCTTTTGTCCGCTTGAAAGTCTCGATAAATATTCCTGCCATTTTTCATAGAAGGTCTGATAAAATGCATTTTCCGACTCGACAATACCTAGCTGCGCCATGATTTTGGGATTAAAGAAATAATTTTCGAATGAATAATATTTCAGAACAAGTACATTTTGAGGACGCACCTTAGGCAGATGGTCTACGTCGCGCTTTCCTGCCTCCTCGTAATAATTACACAGCTGGCTTATCAGCTTTCGCCTGTCTTTTCCGTCACCGTCTCGTATCATCAGAAACTGATCTTTCAAATAGACCTGATTCATATATTTTAGATTTGCATACGTTTTGATGTTTGTACAGCTGTTTGTTGTAATAATTGCGATGCGCGACAGATTGCCGTCTTTATCATAGATTTCAGAATAATATCTTTTAAGCAGAATAGGCAATCGGTTTTTATCCTGTTTTCCTTCCACGATAAATACAAAGTTTACATTCATCAGATCGGTTGCCGTATATCCCAAATCATCTAATATTACACTGATATCCGTATTGTCGCGCACAATGGAACGACCTTGCTTATCAAGTACTACCTGTCGAATTTCGCGACTGTTAAAGTTTGCAAGAAGATTAGGCGAATGAGTTGTAAACACAACCTGATTTTTTCGTGACAGACGATACAAAATCTCACCAGCCACACGCTGCAGTGTTGGGTGAAGAAAAAGCTCTGGTTCCTCAATCATCAGTATACTTGAAAGCTGCTCCTGCATCTCTGTATATGTTTCAAGAAGAGACAAAAGATAGATGCTTCGCATTCCCTCTCCCATCTCACTAAGCGTATGTGTCTGTCTTTGTGTCTTACTGCAGATTTCTGTTGTAACCTGAAGCATCTGTTCAACATTTCTATTCATAGAGTAGACAATCTCATCCTGGCCGCCGTTTTTCTTAAAGTTTTCATTTACACTCTTTGAAAACTCTTCAAGGTTTAGCTGGTACAGCTTGTAGTCTAAAAGCTTAGATGCCTCGAATGCATCAAGCTCAATTGGTTTTTTCTGATTGATATAGCCGATGCATGAAAAGCAATGGTCACATGTCTTTGCCTCCTCAAACAGACAACAACCACTTCGCATTTTAGAAATCAGCGCGTCCTCACGAAGAAGCAAAAGATCACTTTGCAGCCGCTCAATATCACGCTCAGGACTGACACTATAGATACGTGGAAGCAGCTTTTCAATATAAGGATTGTTCTTTTTAAAGCCGTCAAAATAGCGCTTTCTGCCATCCTTATTTGCGATAAAGCAAAAAGACAGCTCACCACGCTCATTTATTGATTCACCGTCAGTTTCAAACATTGATACAAACGATGGCAGCTTCTTTTGAAAATCCTCAAACCAAGAATCAAATTTTCTGTAACGGCTGATTATTCCTCTTCGGCAAAGACGCTTTAAATCATCCTTTGTCAATTCAAGTGTAAGCGCAATCTCAATATTGCCGCCATCCCAGTTGAAATCCTTTTTTGTTATCGCAATATCTCCAAGCGCCACACGCAGGGCATCTATTATCGTGGATTTTCCGGTATTATTTTGTCCAACAAGAATCAGGGCATTTTCCACTGAATCAATTGTGACATCCCGGATTGCACGAAAGCTTTTAATATGTATTCCTGTCAGTCTCATTCGCGCACCTCTGCTTTTCTTACTCATGTTTTTGAAGATTGCGGGAGTGCAAAGCACACAGCAATCTGGTATCAAATATCATAGCATATTCATATATTTTTTTCCACACAAATGTCCGCCTCGTGAAAGCCATTCGCCTTCGGGCTTTGCCATAAACATTGGATGATCCGTGAACTGTACTCATTAGATTCTAGAGTCCCCGAAAGTGGTTGACATCTTACGTTTAGTTTTGTATAATAAAAACAAAAGTAGTAATTATTATTACATAGAAGGGAATTTTAATTATGATAAAATACAGCCGCCAGCGTGAAGCAATTGTTCAGTATCTCACAGGGCGCACAGATCATCCAAGCGCTGAATCTGTTTATCAGGCACTCCGCCAGACACACCCTAATATCAGTCTTGGAACTGTCTATCGCAATCTATGGCGATTCTTGAGGAAAATGGTCAGCTGATGCGGATTCCGATGGATAACGGATCTGACCGTTTTGACCCAAATGTCGTTCCTCATTATCACTTTTTATGCCGCAAATGCGGCTGCCTGCAGGATGTCCCAATGACAGCACTTGATTCTTTAAATCAGCTCGCTCAGGCACATATTGATGGCATCGTAGAAAGTCATGCCCTGCTATTTAAAGGGGTATGCAAAAGATGTTCAGAGGATACAAAATAGTTTTTTTTATTATATTTTTGAAAAAACTCTTGACAGCTTTGTGGGTTTATGCTACTATCATATCAGTAACAATTACTATTATCAATCAGGGCACCGACCCCTATCACGGTTCCTGATTGATATGGTAACAAACAATAATAAGCGGTTTTTCCGCTAACATTAACAATAAATATTTTTATCAGAAAAGGAGATTACTATTATGGCTAAATTTGTCTGTCAGGTATGTGGTTATGTTTATGAAGGAGATTCTGCTCCGGAGTTCTGTCCAGTATGTAAGGCACCGGCTTCCAAGTTCTCAAAGCAGGAAGAGACCTTAACTTGGGCTGCTGAGCACGTTGTAGGTGTTGCTAAGGGTGTCAGCGAAGATATTCTGGCTGATTTAAGAGCTAACTTCCAGGGTGAGTGCTCTGAGGTTGGTATGTATCTGGCTATGGCTCGTGTTGCTCACAGAGAAGGCTATCCGGAAATCGGCTTATACTGGGAGAAGGCAGCTTACGAAGAGGCTGAGCATGCAGCTAAGTTTGCTGAGCTTTTAGGCGAGGTTGTTACTGATTCCACAAAGAAGAATCTTCAGATGCGTGTAGAGGCTGAAAACGGTGCTACTGCTGGTAAGATGGATCTTGCAAAGCGTGCTAAGGCTGCTAACCTTGATGCAATCCATGACACTGTTCATGAGATGGCTCGCGATGAGGCTCGTCACGGCAAGGCATTTGCAGGTCTGTTAAAGAGATATTTTGGTGAGTAACGTTAATCATTGTCACTTCAAAAAGAGGTAATGACATGGAAAATTATACCATTTGCAATTGTAAAAATGTAACGTACTTTGATGTCGCAGAAGCGCTGCACAATTGTCCTACTTTCAGCGATGTAGAAAAGACGTTTGATGAAGTACAAAAAATCACCCACTGCTCTACTGGATGCGGTGGATGTCACGGAAAGATCTTAGACGCTATTTCCGAGATCATGGATAAATAAAAAAAAGAAGATCATCCAAAAACGGGTGATCTTCATTTTTTCTTGTCATTTACCAGTTGATTTTTTTATAATTATCTGTTATACTATTACTAGATTATGTAGTTTTCAAAACCAGATAATACTTTTTCCAAAAACAATGGAGGTTATGATATATGATTACCAGAATTATTTCCGACTCTTCTTGCGAACTTTTTGACAGCGCAGATGGTCAGTTTCGTACAGCACCTTTGACTATCTCTACAGATGAGCGCTCTTTTTTAGATGACGCCAATCTAAATACACGTGAGATGCTTGACTATCTTTCTGCTCACAAAGGACGCTCCTACACGGCATGCCCAAGTATTGAAAGCTGGTTAAGCTGCTTTGAAGGAGCTGATGTGATTTACGTTGCAGTAATGACTAGCGCACTTTCCGGAACGCTCAACTCTGCATTATCCGCAAAGTCTATTTATGAGCAGCAGCATCCTGAAGTAAAAATCCATATCTTTGACACACTGACTACCGGACCTGAACTATGGCTCTTTATTGAAAAGCTTGAGGAACTTGTCGCTTGTGGTACATCATACGATGAAGTCATTCGTATTGCTGATGAATATATTCACACAACGCGTCTGTTCTTTGCATTAAAGTCTCTTCATAATCTAGCAGCCAACGGCCGTATTAATAAAGCAGTTGCTTCTGCCATCGGCATCTTAGGCATTTCGATTCTTAGCACAGCAAGCGAAGAAGGACGCATTCATCCGATTGGCAAATGCCGCAGTTCCAAAAAGCTTGTTGCTTCTATCATGGAACAGTTTGAAAATGCCGGTTATCATGGCGGCAAGGTACGCATCAGCCATATCGAAAATGCAGCGCTTGCCGAAAGCATTCAGGCAGAAATCTATAAAAAATATCCGCAGGCAGATGTCCAGTTTAGACACTGCCGCGGACTTTGCAGCTACTATGCTGAAAAAGGCGGTATTTTGATTGGATGCGAGTGTTAATTACGCATTTGCTTTTGACGCAAGCTCCTGAACGATTTCTCTAACCCGCTTGTGATCACATTCCTGCACGATATGTGCATACTTTTCATATAATGGACAGCGCTCATTGTACAGATCTTTGAGTGTCTGTCCATTTTTCAATGCAACACCACGCGCCGTCAGATCGCCAAGACGATCCTCAATTTCTTTATAAGAAAGCTTTAAGTAGACAACACAGCCGATCTTGCGCAGATGCTCCATTGCCTTTTCACCATAGATTACACTGCCTCCAGTTGCAATAACTGCCTGTTCACAGTCTAACCCTGCATTGATATCTTCCTCAATTTTCAGAAAGCCATCTACTCCATGCTCGGTAATCAGTTCATGAAGCAGCTTTTTTGTCTGCTCCTGAATAACAAGATCTGAATCCAGAAAGCGATAGCCAAGTCTCTTTGCCAGCACAACCCCAACCGTGCTCTTTCCTGCTCCCGGCATTCCAATCAGTACAATGTTTTTCTTTCCCTGCATCGTCTCCATAATCTTGCGTCCTCCATTTGTTTGTCTTTGCAAGACTCATTATAACAAATGAGGACGCACTCTTCCAGTAAAAATTTTGTCAACGTTCTTCCTGTCGTTTTTGAACTTCTGCATGATACAGCTCAAGCTCAAAGTCCTGCCGATTTTTATGGAGCATATTTTGCAAAGAAATGCCGACTCCTGTAAGCTGTATCGCAGCAACTGCCAAAAATCCGCTCACAATCAAGGTCGGATAACGCGGCACCAAACCCGTTTCAAAATAAGTGACAAGCACTGGTATAAATAATGCAAGCGCAACAAGAAGCAACACTGCACTGATTGTACCAAAAAAAGCAAACGGATTATAAATACGGAATAAACGGATTAATGTCTTAATCACGCTCCAACCATCGGAGAACGTATTTAACTTTGACACGCTACCTTCCGGTCGATCACGATATGGAATAATCACATTTTCCACCTGCATACGCTTATCAATTGCATGAATACTCATCTCGGTCTCAATCTCAAAGCGACAGGAAAGAATCGGAAATGTCTTTACAAAACGATAGCTAAATGCTCGATATCCAGTCATAATATCGCGTATGCTTCCGTGAAAAAACTTCGATACCATCCCTCTTACGAGGCGGTTTCCAAGATTATGAAACGGTCGCTTATTTTCCTCAAAATAGGTTGATGATAAGCGGTCTCCAACTACCATATCCGCATTATGTTCCATTACTAGACGCACCATTTCACCAGCAGACTCTGCTGGGTATGTATCATCTCCATCTACCAGTATATAGCAATTTGCATCAATTTCCTGAAACATTCGTCTTACAACATTTCCTTTTCCCTGTTGGTATTCATGACGAACAACTGCACCTGCCTGCTTTGCGATTTCAACTGTGTTATCCGTCGAATTATTATCATACACATAAATTACCGCATCGGGCAGCTCACGCCTAAAATCCGTTACTACTTTTTCAATGGTTTTACTCTCATTATAGCACGGAATCAATACTGCAACCTCATCCATTCGATTCTTCTTTATCCTGCCTTCATCTGTGCTGTTTTTATTTATCACATTTTCCCTCATACTCTTCTCCTCTTTTTGTGTTGTTGCTTTCAGAGCCAGACTCTCTTGAATTTCAACTATTCTTCAAATTCTGCTCGTTGCATAAGTCAACTGTCAATTTAATAGATACATTCATAGATCGACAATTCAGCGCCACTATAGCATTTTTTGAATTCAATGCCTCCATTCGGCAAGCTACTCTGATTCTCACCAAACACCGTACCACTTACAATTTTCTCATCAATCGAATTACGGCTCACAACATATTTAATCTTCAACTCTTTGAATTTCTCTGGTGAAAGCGTTACATTTACATAATCCGTGTTGAGCAGTTCAAATGAAGTCTCACTTCCAAGTGTCGCTCCGATATGACAGTAACGATTATAGAAATCTTCGTATTCACCCGACTCATCTAGCATTGTCCATCGTTCCTTCTGCGGATACGTCTGCGTCGTATTAAAACAATCTGCACCTGCCATGGCTGGAATATTGGTTCCTGGATACTCCAGATCAACGGTCAGCCAAATTGCAGAAGGATCCGACTTTACAATGTCACGTATCGTCTGCATTGTCTCACTCTTTGTGACAGCACCTGTTCCCTGTGCAATCGGATTAATCCAACAGGAAGATGCCATTACAACTACACAACAACCAATCACTGCCGCTGTGTATTTTTTTCTATGGGAGCAAAACAACAGATAAAACAGGACCACCAGAAGCATCCAGACACCTACAATTTTCCATGCTACGTCGAAATATTCCTTTACACATCCACTTGTATCATATTTCGTAAATCCCCACGCCAGAAAAGCCGGAACAGCAGCCGAAACAAGTGCTACCAAGGCTGCCACTATTCTATTTGGTGATTTCTCCTTTAATGAAAGTGCCCGAATGAAAAGCGTCAGTTGAAAGAAACCGAGTACCTGCGGTCCCCGATTTGAGTTTGTAAAACTAAGAAGCGTAATCTTAGAAAGCCACATTGGCGCACCCACGCAATAATACCAGGCAAAAAATACATCCAGTCCCACTAAAAGAATCAACAACGGATCCTTTTTCTTTTCCTTAAAAAGTACCCACAACGCCAACAAAAATCCTGCTGGTGCAAAGCAAATGACGGATGAATTTTCTACAATCAAAGGATCATTATTATTGATTCGTCCTAACAGTGAGATCGGATATTTCATCATCCACCAAAGGCCATTTCCTCCTGATGACGGCGGGGCTGCTCCCGGATAAACCGAATTCAGTTCTGCCTGAATCACATCCCATGAGGTAACAGCAAGCGTTATAAGCCCCGCTGCTGTAATCAAAACAATAAGAATCCATGGAACAATGTCCTCGCGGCACAAAACTTCTTTTTTGTTTTCCAAATAAGTACCCACAAAAACAGCGGCACAAAGCCCCATGCCACTGGCACCATCCATGTCGGATAAAAGGTTAGGACATATCCGACTGCACATACCGCCATCCCGACTGCCACTGCAATCTTTCTTGGATTAAATGCATGCGATACCAGATAGTTCGTTCCAAGAACAAAAAAGGCACCATAAATTAACATTTCAACAAGACCATTAATTGCAAACCACCACTGTATAAATGGTGCCCAGCTCACACAGATACCAAGCATCACCGACAATTTCTTTTGCCCATCACTGATCAGCATTCCAAGCTCAAACCACGATAAAAACAATACAAGCAGACGCGCACACCAAAACCAGGAAAGCCCTCTCTCACTTCCAAAGAAAAGATACCCCCAATAAAAAGGCCGGAATAAGGTTAAGATATCCCATGCTGGTTGTCCATATACAAGCATATTGTCCGTGCGAACTAGCCCTATTGTCTGGCTATAGCGATTATACGCACCAAGCGTATTGTATTGCTGTCGAAAACAAAGCGGCGTTAATGTTCCCCACTCATCACTTCGAACCGCGCGTGGTCCTCCTAAAAGCACTCCAGTTGGAGCATCACCTAAAAAGACTCTCCAACATCCCATCGATGAGCCGTTCATCTTAAACGAAACCAATAAAATTAACAAAATAAATGCGAGTGCAAACCGATACTGGTAAATCCATTCTGCTGCTTGTTTTCGTTTATTACCCATTTGTTTATTCATACATATTCTCCCCCTCTCTACTTATTATACAAGGCAGTTTTCATACAACGCGTATTACGTTCTCAGTAAAATGCATACATCAAGCCTTTTTACTTATTTTACAATCAAACTCACCGTTATGCAATCCAAAATTCAATTATTACCTATGCAACATTTTCGTATAATCCAACGTTATTATTTGACAATTTTAGTTTTTGTTCTTTCACATTCTGTTCATTGATTCTTTGCTTGCTTTTATGTATATTTCTGGTAGAATAAACTTAATAACACTGCAGATCATCTGCGGGAAGGACTTAAAACAATTATGAGCAAAGGACAAATTTTTCACAGCACATTTTCAGAATACACAGATCCATACACTGGCACTGTTGTAAAACGCCTGACGGATCCGTCTATACTTAGTCACCACATGTATTTTTATAACCGCATGACTACATCTGACGGACAATATCTTTTAATCTGCCAGAAGCGTGACGAGGGCCGTCAGCTTTATACACTCAATCTCCATAACGGTGAGATTCGCCAGATAACAGAGGGAGATGGTGTCGGTCAGGACAGCGCCATGTTCTCACATGACGACAAAACCATCTTTTATCAGCAAAACAACCGCTTTTACGCGATGGATGCACAGACTCTTGAAACGCACTGCTTTTACGAAACACCAGAAGGCTGGAGCGGTTCTGCACCTGGCATGAGCAGTGACAATCGTTTTATGTCAATCGTAGAGACAAAACAGGATACACTGCCGCCGCGTGATGGAAGCGCCGGATGGAACTTTTTTGCGCTTACTTGCCAGGCTAAGCCACTGTGCCGCATTGTCTACATTGATGTAGAAACAGGAAAGAGCCACGTAGTACTTGAGGATCACTGTTGGTTTGGTCATACACAGATTCGTCCAAATGATCCGGATACGATTTTATTTTGTCATGAAGGACCTTATGATCTGATTGATGCCAGACTATGGCTGATACAAAGCGATGGCAGCCGTTATCGCTGCTGCCGCAAACAGCCATCTGATCTGATTTTGACACATGAATTTTGGCTTCCTGATGGTTCTAAATTTGCTTACGTTTACCGTGAAACAACTGGCGACAAGATTGAAAACATCCGCCTTATGGATCCTGAAACATTAAAAGAAGAAATTCTAATGCCATGTTCTCCGTTTGCACATTTTATCTGTGATAAGAAAAATGAGTACATGGTTGGTGACTCTCAAGGAAGCGATGTTCCAATTCACCTTTTGACAGAGGAAATGCTGAAAGAAAAAGCCAATACCATAAGCAATGATTTTATCTATCTGATTGATGTCAAAAAAACGCACAGAAAAGAAGCTTTGTTATCATGGCACATCTTGGCTGGCTAAGCATGGAAATCCGCAGGATTCACATCCGCATCCGTGCTTTTCTGAGGACAACAAGAGTATTATTTTTGTATCTGACCGTGAAGGACTGCCCTGCATTTATCAGGTAATGCTTAATAATTAGTGCTGGCATTTATTTATTTTTACACTTTATTTTTTGGAGGGAATAATTATGGACATGAGAAAATGGTTCAAGGAAGCACAGTATGGAATGATGGTTCACTGGGGTCTGTACTCACTTCTTGCAGGCGAGTATAAGGATCGCTACAGTGGTGTTTATGCTGAATGGATTCAGGCAAACCTGGCAATCCCGAATGCAGAGTATGGAAAACTGGCAAAAGCATTTAATCCAGTATTTTTCGACGCTGAGGAATGGGTTAAGCTTGCAAAGGACTGCGGCATGAAATATTTTGTTGTCACCAGCAAGCACCATGATGGTTTTGCTATGTTCCACTCAAAGGTTGACAAATACAATGTTGTTGACGCAACTCCATTTGGACGTGATGTTATCGGCGAGATTGCAGAAGCTTGCTACAAGCATGGCTTAAAGATGGGTCTTTACTATTCTCAGGATCTTGACTGGCATCATCCGGACGGCGGCGGCTATCTGTCAAACCACATTCCAAGCCAGGGTGTTACATGGGACAATAGCTGGGACTTCCCGGATGCTGCAAACAAAAACTTTGACCGCTGCTTTAATGAAAAGATTTATCCGCAGGTTGAAGAGATTCTTCGTAACTACGGTGAACTTTGCCTGATCTGGTTTGATATGCCAATGACCTTAAAAGAACATCAAAGCCGCGCACTGTTCGATGCTATCAAGAAGTATCAGCCTGACTGCCTTATCAACTCCCGTCTTGGAAACGGTGCTTACGATTATGTATCACTTGGCGATAACGAGATTCCAGATTCTATGCCTGAGAACACTGAGTTTGACCCAGCTTTGATGAACGGAATTGACGGCTTCAAGCCATCTCCATACGGACTGTATGAGACTGCTGCTACTATCAACCGCACATGGGGCTTCTCTGCTCACGATCAGAACTGGAAGAGCCCAGAAATCATTGCTGCAAACCGCAAGAAGTTAAACGGTATGGGTATCAACTACCTGCTTAACGTTGGACCAGACGGACTTGGCCGCATCCCGCTTGCCAGCCAGAAGGTTTTACGTGAAGCTGCAAAGCTGTAACTACTGGGACAGGGACATTGGCCTTTATCCATTTTTCCACAGAAAACCTCGTCCGACATAGTCGGGCGGGGTTTTTCAAATTAACATACATCAACACGCATATCAAGAAGTTTCCATCGCGACAGTTGCACTGGCTCTTTCTCAATACTTATTAAACCACCGGGACACTAATTAAGCCACCGCCCAATTAAATGGCCACCGTTCCTGTCACCGTGGTTGTATTATTTAGAAATGTTCTTGAGTTCTTTTTCTACGATTTCTTTCCATTCGTCCAGTGTATGGCTTCCTGAATAGGTTTCTCCTACAATATTTCCTTCTTTGTCAACAAAGAATGTTTCCGGGAAAGCAGAGACACCATTTAAACGTCCATTCATCATTGTTGAATCCGGGACCAGGAACGGATAGGATGCTTTTGTCTTCTCCTGAAGGACACCGGCTTTTTTCACTGTATCCTCATTCTGTTTGGCATCATCACCCACTGTATCAAGAACGACACCGACAACTCCAACACCTTTTTCCTTCATCTCTTCATAGAGTTTTTCCAGCTCCGGAATCTCATTTACACATGGAGAACACCAGGTAGTAAAAACATTCACAAGTGTAAGATCATAATCGCTGAATACTTTTTCTGTATAATCTTTTCCATCAACGCCTTTTGTCTTAAACTTGCCTACAGTTGTAGAATCACCTTCATTGCTTGTCTCCTGTGGCTGGTCAAATGCAAAATGATGCTGGAATGGTGTCATCTCTGTGAGTGTCACATCAATTTCTTCCACTTCTTTTTTCATGGATTTATCTGCATCTTTATTAGTGCTCAGATAATATTTATACTTTCCATCACTGCTGCTTCCGATTTCTTTGTGTTCTGTGCAGCCTGTGATCTTATCCAGTTCTTTCTCAGAATCTTCGTCATAGATTCCAATCGCTCCAATTTTTGCAAGACTATTGTACCAGTCATCATATGCTGTTCCCATCTTGTCAACCTCTGCCTCTTTCTGCTCCTCGGTCATTTCGCTCCAGCTTATATATGCATATTTAATTGCATCTGCATTGTCATTCCATATTTCATTTGTGATCATCGCAATGGTCTGCGCTTTTATCTGTTTAAGCAGTTCCTCCGGAAGTTTCATTTTAAGTCCAATGAATGGATACTCATAAGAATCCTGTGCCTGCACAGTTGTCTCGGACGGTTTAAAAGTACCCTGTATAAAATCAGACGGGATTGCATCTCCATCTGCAGCAATTGCATCTCTATCAACCACCATTCCTGCCTGGTCTGCCATTGCTTCTGTACTTTCTGCTGCCATTACGGATACGCTTCCAAGTGTAGATACTCCTACTATTGCAGATGCCATAAGTGCTGTGATTTTCTGTGTTCTGAATTTCATGATTTATATTCTCCCTTCGTAGTCCTTTTGTTTACTATAGTCGCAATTATAACACCATGTCTATAAAATTTGTGTTAAGAAAACACGGGGTTGCCACAGGGACAGGGACGTTGGCCTTTTTATTGTCCCTGGTGGCTTTTTTCCTCTCTTCGTTCCTTAACTTTGATTAATCGCTGCGTTTATTGCACCTCTAGAAATTCCTGTAAGCCTACTCAATTGGCGAACTGAAATACCAGAATCCTTTAATTCTTTTAAGTACTGATTTCTTTTAAGGAGTCCCAGACGTTGAAAATCCGCTGGTGATTTACAGTCAGTTTTCTTCTGAATGATTTCCATTGCATCTTCATCGGATATTCCATATATACCAAAAGATTGAAGTTCCATGCACATTTTATCAGATAACGTATGCAAATAGGTCATACACTCCTCATAGTTTTGAAAAAGGTCAAAAATTCTTTCAATATCTATAAACGAATTATCCTGATTAGCATAATCATGATAACTGCTCCACGGATAGGCTCCAGGTACCTTTTCTATTCCTGCATGCAAAGGATTCTGGTGAATGTACCGAAATACTATTTTCAAATATTCTATGTCTTCTACTGGCTCGCTCTTATACCTTTCTTGAAATAAATGGCCTATGCGTCGATATCTTTTGTTGTACCACTTAACAAATTTGATCTCAATCCGTTTCATAATCTCATCTAAGCTAACGGTTGTGTGCTCTAGCAGCAAATGAACGTGATTATCCATTAAGCAATACGAATATAACTTAAAACTGCACTTTTCTTCATCCTTATAATACCTCAAAATATCAATAAACTGCTGATAATCATACTCATCTTCAAAAATTATTTGCTGATTAACTCCGCGCAAAATGACATGATTAATGCATAAGCTACTCTTTTTTCTCGCTTTTCTTGGCATAGGCTGCTCCTTCTCAAAAATTATTTTTTGTAATATTTTCTTCCTTCTATCTATGATTTCAAAATAGTAAGGACGCATCCTATGTACCTTTCGTTTATATATCAGTATGTATCATATTGATTCCTTTTTGTTATAAGCATACCACACAGTCTCAGCAGTGTCAATACCATCTTAGGCTCCCTCTCACTGTTACTTCGTCTTCATATTTTGTAAAATTTTCTCGTTTTGTGGACACAGATGCCTATTGAACCACCAGGACAATAATTAAGCCACCGTACCCAATTAAATGGCCACCGTTCCTGTCACCGTGGTTGCTATCTGAGTGCTATTTTAGATTTATATGATAGAAGGATTGTTTCCTTTAAAATCAGCGATCATAATGATAATCCATTAGTTATGAACACGTTTGATGAGGCTGTTCGTCAGGAGCCAGATGCACACCCATTAGTTCATTCTGATCGAGGCTTTCAATATACAAGCGCACAGTTTTATACTAGATTAAAAAAACATCATATGAAGCAGAGTATGTCTAGAGTTGCCCACTGTATTGACAATGGACCAATGGAAGGGTTTTGGGGAATTCTAAAACGAGAAATGTATTATAAACAGCGTTTTAATGACAGAAGCTTTTTGATTACTGCGATAGCTAATTACATAGATTACTACAACAACCAACGACTTCAAAGGAAACTGCATGTAATGACACCAATGAAATATCATGAGCAATATACAAAAGCAGCATAAAATATCGCCAGCCATAGCATGGCTGACGATACAAAAATTTATTATTTTTTATTGTCCTCTTGACGGGGAGCATACCACACATCGTTGAGAGGTGCGGGGAGTCCTTTCATTCAAACTCTCAGACTGTTTGCAATGGAGCTTTATCCATCAGTTCTTTTAGCTGTTTTACTGTCATTCCAGCTTTCTCAGCTGCCTTTTCAATACTAAGAGATCCATCTTCAACCAAATCAATAAGAGTAAGAATTTTAGCTTTCTCTGTCTCTCTTACAATAATCGTATTTAATGCATCGCTCATAGTGTGGATACCTCCTTCCGCGCTCTTTTCTTTATTTTCATTATACGCATCAATAAATCTGTGGTCATCACCCATTACACTTAGAAGTTCCAATGTTTCCTTAACATGATCGATTGTCTGCGGATTTGGCACGTAATCATTCGTCAATCTCTGTTGAACAAAATAATCTGCAACAATACGGAAGTCACTCGTAAACTGCTCTACCTTCTCTTTCGGAAGATACGCAACCGAAAATATCTTCACCTTATAATCGTTTACATATTCTTTCAGCTCTTCTGGAATCTCCAGACAATCTCTCAGCGAAATTTCATCATTCCACTTGGGATTCGTTCCAAAATACAGAACAAACGTGACAACCGGATACTTCGGTTCCTTTGAATCATACTGTGAACGATACTCTGCGCCATCATATCCGATAATTCTCAAAGGCATCAGTTTATCCACTCTTGTCTGGTTTTCTGTTCCAATGCATGCCAGACGGATTGTTCCGTTTCTCCACGCCTTTGCAACATCTCGTTCCTGACCATGAATTTTCCCATCCACTTTATAAGAAGAATTCGGTGTCCGATCTTCCAAGTCATCTGGATTTATCAGTCTTCTTCCGTTGAAAAGCAGCACGTTTGCTATGTCAGCAAACACATCATTATAGCCTTCCAGCGTTTTTTCTGCTATATCTTTTTCAGCCACCTCGTCACCGCCTTTCATTACAGAAGCCTCTAACATATTATATTTTCATGTTACCACAAAGCCCACTGCATAGCAAGAAGCCTTCCTATATTTTTTACTCAAAATTCAAAAACAAACCAAACTGCATGAATTTCACTGGGATAGGCACCGGCTCTTTCTCTAATCTTCTCGTTTTGTGGACACAAATGCCTATTGAGCCACCGGGACACTAATTAAGCCACCGTATCCAATTAAATGGCCACCGTTCCTGTCACCGTGGTTGTTACACAATATTCACACAAAATTCTCTTTACGTTTTCAATTTTTATAGGCTTTGCCAAGTGAGCATTCATTCCTGCTGCCAGACACTCTTCTTTATCTTCTCTGAATGCATTTGCTGTCATGGCAATAATCGGGATCGTCTCAGCATCTGGATGCTTCAGTGACCGGATTGTTTTTGTCGCAGTAAGCCCATCCATTACAGGCATCATGACATCCATCAGAATTGCGTCAAAATAACCTTCCGGTTTCTCCTGAAACATTCTGACCGCCTGCAATCCATCTCTTGCAACTGTCAGGTTTGCACCTTCATCAGACAACAGCATTTCCGCAATTTCTGCATTCAGTTCATTATCCTCCACCAGCAATAAGTTTAATCCGTTGATATCCATCTGTGCCGCTGTTTTCCTTACTGTATCTGGTGTGGGAGCAAGTTTAAACGGAATCCTGATGATAAAGGTTGAGCCAACGCCTTCTTCGCTTTTAACTTCAATAGTTCCACCCATTTTTTTCAATCAGACCTTTTACAATCGCCATTCCCAGTCCAATTCCCTGCTGTGTACTTCTTGCATCCTCTCTTTCCTGCGAAAACGGCTCAAATATATGCTCCAGGTATTCCCTGCTCATACCAATGCCAGTATCAGTTATGGTCCACTCATATGTCGTAATTCCGTCAACAGCTTCTGTATAATCTGACACAGTTATTATCTTGCCGCCAATCCGGTTATACTTAATGCAGTTTCCATAAATATTAAGAAATATCTGTCTTAAATGTACCGGACTTCCATAAATAAAAGGATATCGAAGCCCTTCCTTTTTTTGCACGGAACTGCATCTGGATTCCTCTGTCTTTTGCCCGCTGTTCTATGATAGTCAGAACATCCTGACTTAATTCCTCAAAGTTGATGATTTCCTGCGTCAGAGGTACATTTCCATCTTCAATTTTGCTCATCTGAAGGATATCGTTAATAAGAGACAATAGATAATCTGCAGCTACCTGCATTTTTCTGAAATTTTCCAGGACCAATTCCCTGTCATCAAAATGCTTCTCAGCAATCTTCAGCAATCCGATAATTCCATTCAGAGGGGTTCTCATATCGTGAGACATCCTGGAGAGAAAATCAGACTTGCTTTTATTTGCTTTCTTTTCACTTTCCAGGGCAATTGATTTGTGCATGAAGTCATTTTTATCCAGCATGAGATTCCAATGTTCAATGGTTCCGTCTTCCTTTATTACTTTCTGTCCACGATCTTCGATATACTTGTATGTCCCGTCCTTACAGCGTATCCGGTAAATAGTAGCATAATGATCAGAATGAGTATATTGATTTAATGCATCTGCAAGCCCGACCTTCACGTCATCTGGATGAACAAGGCCGATAATATTACCGCCAGAAGCGTCCAACAGTTCCTTTGGTGTTGCGTAACCGAGCATATTTGCAAATTGTTCTGAAACATATTTGAAAGAGTATTCCGGGTCATCATTACTGATTTTGACGCCGCCAGGGATGGATACGGTAAATAACTCCAGCTGACTTTGCAGTTTCTTTGTCAATTCCTCGATCATAGCCGTATGTTTTTTCTCTTCTTCCAGAAGCTTCGCATACTCTCTGTTTGATTTTTCCAATGCCCGCTCTTTTTCCTCTAAGCGATAATGTTCTGTACGGTCAAGAACATAATTAACTGCAATGACATCTCCGGTTTCCTCTTCACGGTACAGAGCCATGTGATCTTCTGCAAGCATGGGTTCAAAAGTAGCAGTCCTGGTCCAGTATCGGAACGATATATGCCGTTCACCATTTTCAAACCGATTTAATAAGCGTTCTCTGTCAAACTCGTGCAGAAAATCTTTAAGACCTTCTTCAGGTATGGTCAATGCCCATGCATCCACCAGACTCTGTAGGCTTGAATTTTCCGGCAAACCTAATTGTTTATTCAGATTAAATTTTTTTCCATTAACTACCTGATACATGGAACCACGTACGATATTCTTTGTGAGATTGATCACGCAGTATCCATCGGCAATAGCAAATACAGACTCTTCCAAAAAACGATTATTAATAATGTCCTGACTCATTCAACTTCTCCTCGTCAATCTTCTAGTAAGGATTATATCCTTATTTTTGTGTATTCGTCAATAAAAAATAGTGTAATAGCTAGTAAAACGGACATTCGCAATCCGCTTCGCGCACTTGCTCATGAACGCAGTCGCTTCGCGCACTTGACGCAGGGGAATGCTTATCTGCGTTCAAATACTTAGTCACCCATTTCTCCACCGATTCCCATAATGTACTTTGCTCCCACATGATATCCTGCTTTTTTCGCATATTGCATTTCTCCCTTCTGAAGTTCTCTTTTCAGTTACATGACTATACCAGAAGTCGGAGAAATAGCAATTCATCAGATGTACCGAAAATGCATAGAGGAGATTGCGGATAGTAGACAATATGGGGGATATTGAGGGAAAAGAAAAGCCATGACTTGGAAACCATGACCTTCTGAAAATCGTATTATTTTGCTACTCCTGCAAGCGATACTGTAACCTGATAGGTTGATGGGTCTTCTTCACTGGAATTATTAACACACTGCTCATCAGTACCTTCCATCCAGATATATACTCGCATGATTTTTCCATCATAATCTACATCTGATGCAAGTGTTGTTGCATTTGATGTAGGTGCTGTGTACACAGAACCATTTTTCTGTGCTGCGTAATTATGCTGTGCATTTGAAGAATCTGTCCAGATATAATTTTCACCATAAACATGAGGATAAGTAACAGGAGCCACATGTGAAGTGTCCGCTACATAAGTCCAACCGTCAATTCCTGTGCCATCGTTTCCTTTTCCGGTTTCATCATATGGTGCATACACCAATACTAATTCTTCATCTCCGCTTGGAGTGGTTCCATCCAAATCCTGCATGGTAATACCGACTCTGAGAGATTTCGGAATAATATCGGATGTAGCTGTTCCTGTCGCAGTAACCTGAACAGCAGGTACTCCGTCCTCAGCGGCAAGATAAACATCACAGATACCTGTCTGAGTAACAGTATAAATAACATATTCGCTTTTGATAAAAGCATAACGTGCCGGGGCAATGGTATATGTTCCGGTTTTATCCCGTGTGTATTCACCTGTTTCATTTACATCTGCCTGCATATAAGAGTGAACCAATCCATCCTGCCCCCATGTCAGAGAAGCATACCAGTCTTTTAAATCATTGGTCGAAGAAGGACTAATTTTATGTCCTACTGAAGAAGCTACAAGAGATTGGTTTGTACCATGCTGTGCACCTTCTGTCAATTTGGCAACTTGTAATACAAAGTTATCGGTTTTTGCTGCAATCGTAGATGTAGTGGCATCTACGGTGTTATTGCTGACATACCATGCATAAGTCGATGAAGCCAGTGCAACGAATGCTACGGCAACTGAAAGTATGGAAGCAATCAACTGTTTCTTTAATTGTTTTACCGCCACAAGGCCATCTCCTTCCTCACAGTATTAAAAAATATCCACTCCCCACCACAACTGAGGAGTGGACAAAAGATACTGTTAATCTATTTTACTTATTGTCAGCTGTTGCTGTAAAGTTGATCTTTACACTCTGTGAAGACTCAAGCAGCTTATTCTGAAGGTTCTGTGTATGAATATTTGTATCAGATCCTTCATAATAAACATATACATTAACAAGAGTATCCTGACCTGCTGTTACACTACCAAGTACTGGTGCTGTTTTATTATCAGACTCAGAGGACAGTTTAATTTCATATGCAGTACCCGCAGTGTTCAATCCATAAACAACCCATGCAGTATTATCTTTATTAGTAATAAGTACACGGAATGCAGTCTTTAATAACTGACCATCGACAATAGCCGTAGCACCTTCAACACTGTCAACCTTTAAGTCTGACAGATTCTGACCTTTAGAGCTAATATTAAACTGCTCTTTTTTTGCATACTGTGCAGTATCAGCTTCATCTGGAGTACCGCTTGTACCTACATTCTTTAAAGAACCAGATAAAGTAGCATCATCAAGATCTTTACCATAACCAGTTGTGAAAACTCCCTTTGTTGCTCCATTTTCGCCATATGTTGCAGGATAAAGTTTAATCGGTCCAGTAATCTGTGTCTGAGCAGAAGTAGTATCTACTTTGCTTGCACCAGTTTCGCCATTTGTAATAGTCATGTACGCTGCATTTGACTGTGCACTGATATTTGTGGTTGTTGCATCAACCTTATTATTTGTTACAAACCAAGCATATGTACTTGATCCCAGCGCTACAGCTGCAACGCATACCATGGCAACCGCTGCGCCAAGCTGTTTTTTAAGAGCTTTTACGCTTCCTAAATTTTCTTTCTTCATTATAATTTCCTCCAATCCTTTACGGCTGAAATGTATATTTCCTTTTATCGAACAAGGCTTTTGTATTCAGATCAGACTCTCACCGGGCCCGGTTAATAGAGTTATCTCCTCTGCCGTTTTCGGTGAGGATATGATCTCAATACAAATCTATCTTTTATTCGGTCCTTTTTATTATTCAGCCGCTGGAAAATTCCATTGTGGAATCTCCCCCTTATATATAATCGGTGGTTGTGGCACCGCTTATATCTCTCTACTGATTTCTTCTATTTTCCCAGGTGATTACCCTGTCACTGTAATAACTGTCGTTTGGTGCTTCGTTTCCGGCGGCATCAATTGGCTTGTCGTCAAACAGTGTATCTTTAATATCGGTAACAAATTTCCATAACAAACTTGACTGATCGTCGTAGTCTGAGTCTATATTCATGCTAAGCTCGACGCTTCCTCCGATAATGCGGTCTACGCATTCTGGATCATCGCCTTCCATCCATATTACAATTGTATATTTATCTACGTTTCCGACAAGGAAATTTGTTTCTTCATAGCTGCACACAATCGTGTCGGACTCAAAATTTACGCATCCTTCTTCTGGCTCTCCATTTGCAGACGGTTCTGCATAAACAGTGCGTTCTCCATTTCTCCAGACTGCTACTCTGACTGCTTCTTCTGCACCTTTTGAGCATGAGTCAAGTGTAATGGATGCAACATAACCTAGATCTTCCTTTCCTGCATTTCTAAGATAATATGTGTACGCCATATAGTTTTTTCCATTATGGCTGCCTTCTATGTCATCCACATCCTCAGGAATATCGTCTATTGAGATGTTTGTCGCATCTTTTACTGTGCTTGCAGTAAGTCGTGCTGTCGCACCCTTAAAGTCTCCAGTATCGGCTATACTGACACCCTTTCTGTACAGCTCCAGTCGGTTCAGGTTAATAGTGAAGTTGCCCATCTTCTCCTGCATGAATGCAGTAATAAAGAGAATGCAAACAACTAGCATTAACGTTAATAGAAGTAACTGCAGCTTGTCAAGACGAAGCAAGGCAGCTCCAAGTTTTCGGCGCTTTCTATGAGGCATATACATGCTAACGATATCTTCCATATCTTCTGGCTTTAAATCGTCACCATATTTTTGCATCAAAGCTTCAAGCTCTTCGATACGTATAATTTGGTCCGTCTTTTGTTTTTTATTTTTTCTTAGTTTCATGACATTTACAGCTTATACCTTTTCTTTACATAAGCCACATATTCCTGCATCTGTTTGCGCTCTTCAAGGTCTGCAAAGCGCAGCTGAATACCTGCTACAAAACGAAAAGCACCGCCTTTTGGCAGTTCACGCATCCAGCAGACAACTCCTACCACATCATGTGATTTCTGTCCGGATGATACCGTTCCTATTCGGGGCAGCGTGAAGATACAGCTTTCTCCAACATCAAACCAATGGTTCATGTAAACAGCAAGACCATTGTTGGAGATATCCATTGTCTGTCCCTGCTCCTTATCTATTTCACCATCTGAGTTGAGTGCCCATGTATCCTGCATGAATTGAACTGGAAGTTCTATCTTCATACGGACATCAATACGTTTGATTAACTGTCGCTGCTCCGTGACACGGCGAACCTTCCAATAACGGCGTATACCCTCTTTTACCGTATCATCTACATAGCCTGCAATGATCTGTGCATCATCGCCTTCTCCATATTGGAACAGCATCTTCTGAGTATCTTCTGGAATCAGCGCCTTTCCTCCAACCATTGGAACTGATACAAGAAACGCTGACTCGTCAATCGCCTTATTAAATGTGCATACCATATTAAATTTTGGTTCCTGACCGACCGGTGCGTCATATGCCACACGCATCTTTGCCCCGTGTTTGATTTGTAATGTTCCTGCCATTTATTCTTTAGCTCCTTGTCTGATCTGAGAATTTCCTGTCTGACTTTCCAAAGCTGTTTTACCCAGAACTTAATTTTCTAAAAGTGTCATTTTCCGTTGTTTTAGGCGGTTTGTGGCACTTTTCACGGCTTCATTTTAACACATAAACATTAGAAAGTCCACTATATTTTTCGCTTCAAAAAAGAACAGACAGGGGATGCCTGATATGTACCCAGTTTTCTGGACACCGGGTCAAAATTGAATAATTAAGCTTCCATCATGGATGCTTCCCTGAACTTAGAGGGAGGCATCCATTTTGTTTTAGCTTGGATTCTGGTGTTATTGTAATAGTCGATATACTCTGCAATCGCCTTAGAGAAGGATTCAAAGGAGGGATAATCCTTCTCTAATCCATAGAACATTTCGTTTTTCAGCCTGCCAAAGAAAGTCTCCATAATGCAGTTGTCATAGCAGTTGCCCTTTCGGGACATAGATTGTATAATTCCATGCTTTTGAAGTTCGCTCCGGTAAAATGCGTGCTGGTACTGCCAGCCCTGATCCGAGTGCATAATCAAACCTTGTACAGAAGGAAATCGTTCAAACGCTTTATTCAGCATATCCTTGATTTGTTCCATGTTCGGACTGGTAGAGAGATTGTAGGAAATAATCTCATTGGTATTCATGTCAAGAATCGGAGAAATGTAGCATTTACCCCAAGGCAGATTGAATTGCGATACATCTGTTGTCCACTTTTGAAGCGGCTTCTCGGTACTGAAATCCCGATTGATAATGTTATCAGCGACCTTGCCCACATCGCCTTTGTAGGAATGGTACTTTTCCTTGGGGCGTTTGCCGCATAGTGCAAACTGATTCATAATTCGCTGGACACGCTTATGATTTACCAGAAAGCCACGGTTCAGAAGCTCCCGATGTACCCTTCTTACGCCATATCGCTTCCTGTTCTCGTTGAAAATGGAAACAATTTCAGACGATAGATCGGCGTTTCGTTCTTTGACTTTGTCGGTTCTGCCGAGCTCATAATAATATGTCGACCTGGACAGCCCAATGGCATCCAACAGATCATTCAGTCTGTGTCCTTCTTTGTGGAGTTCTTGGACGAGCGCAGCCTTTTCGCCTTGAGTTGCGCTGCGCATCTCTCTTCTCTCAAGGCAATCTCTTTTTTTACGACGGTAATCTCCGCTCTCAGACGCTCATTCTCTGCTCTGAGCCGAATCATTTCTTCTCGCTCTGAAGGGGTCAGTTCTGCTGGTACGATTTTCTTCTTCATGGCAGGCTCCTTGGGTGGCCGTCCTTTTTGCTGTGCGGCCAATCCCTGATACCCTTTCATTTTATAACATCTGACCCATTGATACAAGAGACCGTCACTGATTCCAGCCGAAATTGCCGTTTCTTTACACGATGCACCGGCCAAAATTTTAGCAATCAGCTCATACTTTTCTTCTGTTGCCAATACTTTGTTTTGATTTTTATGTCGAAGTGCTTCTGGACCACAAGCATCTTCTGTACGAACCCAAATCCGAATTGTATCATGAAATCGTTTTTCATTTACTCCCTCTGGTGTTTCTGGCCATTTTCCTTGGCGGTACAATTCCACACACTTTTTCTTGTATTCATAACTATATTTCATAAAAATACCCCCAATACTGGGTGTCCAGTATTGGGGGTACATATCAGCCCTGCCTGCTCTTTTTATTTGTAAATATTACTTTAACTTTGACTCTCTGTGGATGATCTCTTCTCTTCCCGGTCCGTTTGATACGAGTGTGATCGGAACCTGAATCTCCTGCTCGATAGTGTCGATATAGTTGCGGCAAGCCTCTGGCAGATCCTCGTAATTGCGGATTCCGCGGATATCGCAGTTCCAGCCTGGCAGTACCTTGTATACCGGCTTTGCCTTCTCAAGCTTCTGAGTGGTTGGGAAATCCTTTGTTACAACGCCGTCGATCTCATAGCCTACGCACATCGGAATCTCCTTTAAGTAGCCTAACGGGTCAAGTACTGTAAGTGCAACGCTTGTTGCTCCCTGCACACGGCAGCCATATCTTGTTGCAACTGCATCAAACCATCCCACACGTCTCGGACGGCCTGTGGTAGCACCAAACTCACCCTTATCACCACCACGCTTACGAAGCTCATCAGCCTCCTCACCGAAGATCTCGCTGACAAATGCACCTGCGCCTACTGCACTAGAATATGCCTTTGCAACTGTTGTGATCTCATTGATCTCATATGGCGGGATACCTGCGCCGATTGCACCGTATGCTGCTAATGGAGAGGAAGAAGTTACCATCGGGTAGATACCATGATCTGGATCCTTTAAGGTACCAAGCTGTCCCTCTAACAGAATCTTCTTTCCTTCCTTGATTGCCTGATGCAGATACAGTCCTGTATCTGCTACGTAAGGAGCGATCATCTCCTTGTATTCCATAAGTGTATTGAAAATCTCATCTGCATTTAATGGATCCTTGTGGTACAGATGAACAAGCATAACGTTCTTTAAGGTGCAGATGCGCTCGCACTTTTCCTTTAACTCGTCCATATCTCCGAACAGCTCGCTTACCTGGAAGCCAATCTTTGCATACTTATCAGAGTAGAACGGAGCGATACCGGAACGTGTGGAACCAAAGGACTTTCCTGCCAGACGCTCTTCCTCGTAGGTATCCAATGCTACATGATATGGCATCAGGATCTGTGCACGATCAGAAACCATAATGTTTGGCTTCGGAACGCCCTGCTCAGTTAAGCTGTTTAACTCCTTTATAAAATACGGAATGTTCAGTGCAACACCGTTTCCAATGATATTTACAGTGTGCTGTGAGAACACGCCGGATGGAAGAAGGTGCATTGCAAATCTTCCATAATTGTTGATAATTGTATGTCCAGCGTTGCTTCCGCCCTGGAAACGGATTACAATGTCAGACTCCTGTGCTAACATATCAGTAATTTTACCTTTGCCCTCGTCGCCCCAATTGGCGCCTACAATTGCTCTTGCCATATCAGTTACCTTACCTTTCTTATACGTTAATCTCTGCTGTCATACCAAGGTCTTCCTTGTTCTTAGCAAGGATTGGATTTATTACTTCTGCGAGGAAATCCTCTACCTGCTCCTTAGAACGTCCTGTGTAACGCTCTGGATTCATGCACTGCTGCAGCTGCTCTTTTGTCAGGTGGAATGTATCATCTGCTGCAATCAAATCAAGCAGGTTGTTGTCAAGACCGTTTACCTTGACATTACGTCCAGCCTCCATGGACAGCTGGCGGATCTTCTCATGCAGCTCCTGACGGTCTCCGCCTTCCTTTACTGCATCCATCATGATATTCTCTGTTGCCATAAATGGAAGCTCTGCCATCAGATGCTTGTGAATTACCTTCTCATAAACAACCATTCCGTCTACGATATTCAGATAAAGATCCAGAATACCATCAACTGCCAAAAAGCCCTCTGGAATACTGATTCTCTTGTTTGCAGAATCGTCAAGTGTACGCTCAAACCACTGAGTTGAAGCGACAAGCATCGGATTCATAGCATCTGAGATCACATAGTCTGCCAAAGAAGCAATACGCTCACTTCTCATTGGATTTCTCTTATATGCCATTGCAGAAGAACCGATCTGATGCTTCTCAAATGGTTCCTCTACCTCCTTTAAGTGCTGCAGAAGACGCACATCGTTTGTAAACTTATGTGCACTCATTGCAATACCAGCCAGTACATTTAATACACGGCTGTCTACCTTACGGGAGTAGGTCTGTCCAGAAACAGGATATACACCAGCAAAGCCCATCTTATCTGCGATCATCTGATCCAGTTTTCTGATTTTTGCATGGTCACCGTCAAACAGCTCCATGAATGATGCCTGTGTACCTGTTGTTCCCTTAGAGCCAAGAAGCTTTAAGGAATCGATTACATAGCAGATATCCTCATAATCCTGCACAAGCTCCATCATCCAAAGCGTTGCACGCTTTCCGACTGTGGTTGGCTGTGCCGGCTGGAAATGAGTAAATGCCAGTGTCGGCAGCGCCTTGTAGCGGTCTGCAAACTTTGCCAGCTCAGCAATGACATTGACTAACTTCTTCTTTACAAGCTGCAGTCCCTCACGCATGATGATCATATCAGTGTTGTCACCTACATAGCAACTGGTTGCACCCAGATGGATGATACCCTTTGCCTTTGGACATTGTACACCATATGCATAAACGTGAGACATAACATCGTGACGAACTTCCTTCTCTCTCGCCTTTGCAACATCATAATTGATATCATTCTGATGCTCTTTAAGCTCAGCGATCTGCTCGTCTGTAATATTTAATCCCAACTCCTTCTCGCTCTCTGCAAGTGCGATCCACAGCTTTCTCCATGTGGTAAACTTCTTATCCTGTGAAAAAATATATTGCATTTCCTTGCTGGCATAGCGCTCGGAAAGTGGGCTTGTATAACGATCTGTTGCCATAGTAAACCAACCTTTCTTCTATATCTTTTTACTTTTGATAGTCGCCGCGGATGTCCTCTGTCGGCGGATCCAGCGGATATTTGCCATTGAAACATCCAGTACAAATGCCAAGTCCCTTTGACATCTCATACAGACATTCCTCGTCTAAGTATGCGAGGGAATCAGCTCCGATAATCTTACAGATTTCATCTACACTTCTGTTGTGAGCAATCAGCTGATCCTCAGATGGAATATCAGTTCCAAAGTAACACGGATGCAAGAACGGCGGTGAGGAGATTCTTACATGAACTTCCTTTGCACCTGCCTCACGAAGCATACCTACAATACGGTCACTTGTGGTTCCACGCACGATTGAGTCATCAATCATGATGACACGCTTTCCCTTTACAGCCTCTGTAAGTACGTTCAGCTTAATGCGAACACTTGACTCGCGGCTGCTTTGCTTTGGCTTGATAAAGGTTCTGCCGACATAGCTGTTCTTTACAAATGCCATGCCATACGGAATGCCGCTCTCCATCGCATAACCCATAGCTGCGACATTACCAGACTCCGGAACACCGACAACAAGATCAGCATCAACTGGGTGATACTTTGCAAGAGAACGTCCTGCAATCAGACGGCTCTCATATACACTTACGCCATCAATATAGGCATCTGGTCTGGCAAAATAAATATATTCAAAAATACATCTTGCATGCTGCTCCTTTGGGATACACATGCTTCGGTTTGATTCAATTCCTTTTTGTGTGATGGTGACTATCTCGCCCGGCTCTACGTCACGGACAAATTCAGCACCGATAGTGTCAAGTGCACAGCTTTCTGATGCCAGTATATAGGCATTGCCACGCTTTCCGATACACAGCGGTCTAAATCCATATGGATCTCTTGCTCCAATGAGCTTTCTCGGACTCATGACAACAAGTGAATACGCTCCCTTGATTTTTTTCATCGCCTCTGCGACAGCTGCCTGTACGGTCGGCTGTTCAACTCTGGCTCTTGCAATCATGTACGCGATAATCTCAGAATCGATTGTCGTCTGAAAGATTGCACCTGTTCTTGCAAGCTCCTGGCGCAGCTGCGGCGTATTGATCAGGTTGCCATTATGTGCCAGGCCTAGTGTTCCTTTGATGTAGTTTAATACAAGCGGCTGTGCATTCTCTCTCGTAGAACTACCTGCCGTCGAGTATCTGGTGTGGCCTACACCGATGTTTCCTTTCATTGACTCTAAGTCTTCCGGGGTAAACACCTCGTTGCACAGACCCATTCCTTTATGACTCAGTACTAGTCCTTTGGGACCGCTAGTGTCGCTTACCGCGATACCGCAACTCTCCTGACCTCTGTGCTGCAGAGCAAAAAGACCATAATAAATAGTCGACGCTACGTCATTGCCATCCATGTCGTAAATGCCGAACACGCCGCATTCTTCATGAAGATGGTCATCTACTTCGTATTGCTGATGTATCATTTGTCTTTTCCTTCCTGTTGTTGTGACATTCTCACACAGACGAAGCCCTTTTACCATTTGCTTCGCCAGCCTAGGTTTCATGGTGCCTTTACGCTTCTTGCATTCTTTTCTGCCAAACGCACACGAACAAATCTGCCGCATGGACACCACCCCTAATTATATATGACCGCCTGTCGAAAATCAAGATGAAATTAGCCAAATTTCATGTTTTACTTAGTACCCGAATGTGCCCTCTAGTGATTCATCCTTTTCAATCCAGTCTGCTACCTTTACAACTCGGTAATTATCTTTATCATCACGCACATATACAGTCTCGATTCCTGCATTTATGATCATTCGCTTACACATGGAGCAGCTGTTGGAATTTTTTACATATTCACCTGTATCTGCTTCTACTCCTGTCAAATATAAAGAGCTTCCGATCATCTGATCTCTTGATGCACTGATTATGGCATTTGCCTCAGCGTGAACGCTTCTGCACAATTCATAGCGCTCACCCCTTGGAATCTGAAGTTTCTGTCGGATACAAAACCCTAAATCAGTACAGTTTTTGCGTCCTCGCGGGGAACCAACATAGCCAGTAGATACCACCTCATCATTTTTTACGATAACAGCACCGTAGCGGCGTCTAAGGCAGGTTCCTCGTTGGGATACGATCTCTGCCAGATCCAGATAGTAATTGACTTTATCACGTCTCATGCAATATTACCTTCTTTCCCAGTTAACGTTAACTGTTAATGTCTTCGTTTCTTACGGTTATAATACACGAAAATAAGACCGCCTGTCAACTCTGACAGACGGCCTTGAATTTTAACTATTTATACAAGACGACGATATCCGATCGGCTGCTTGTTATAGAATACATTATCTACTACGATACCTCTCTCTGCACTTGCTGCATGAACCATCATGCCGCCGCCGATATAGATTCCTACATGGCCTGAGAAGCAGATAAGATCACCTGGCTGCAGCTGCTCGTATGATACAGCCTGTCCATAGTTGATCTGTTCGCCGGAGTAGTGCGGAAGGCTGATACCGAATGCTGCGTATACGTTCATGGTAAATCCAGAACAGTCAACACCGCCTCCTGGTGTCAGGTTTGTACCGCCCCATACATAATTACACTGTCCTACCCACTGCATTGCATAGTCTACGATAGACTGTCCATTACCGCTTGGAGCTGGTGCTGGTGCCGGTGCTGCCGGCTGAGTCTCCGGTGCCGCTGGCTGAGTCTCTGGGGCTGGTGCTGGAGCTGCTGGCTGTGTCTCTGGAGCTGCCGGCTGTGTCTCTGGTGCCGCTGGCTGAGTCTCTGGGGCTGGCGCTGGAGCTACCGGCTGTGTCTCTGGTGCCGCTGGCTGTGTCTCTGGTGCTGCCGGCTGAGTTTCCGGTGCCGGGTTTGCGTATACTTCAAGGTTGGAGCTAAAATCACCATAATACATGGTTACAACATTATAGCCCTCCTGCTTTAAGGTCATACCTACCTGTGGTGAATACCATCCGTCGTAAATATCCTTTACAGTTCCATCGCTGTAGCTTACTCTTACAAACAATTCTGCGGTGTAGACAACATCACCCACATACTTTGTACCGCCCTGATAGCAAGCCTCAATGCCTGTTACAGATGCTGCAGTCGGAACTTCTACACTTATGGTTTCATCAGATGCTGAGCTGCTTGGTGCTGTTGTCTCAGCTGTATTACTTGTTGTATTTCCCTCAGAAGATGCATCTGTTGATGGCTGTGTCTGAGTTTCCTGTACAGACTCTGCTGCGGAGGATTCTGCTGCTGCCTCGCTTGATGCTACTGATTCTGCAACCTGAGTAAAGTAACCAGAATCTGATGCTAACTTATATGCTGCATCTGCAAGTGCAAGTGCGCTTTCCTGCTCCTGCTTTGAAAGTTGCTGCCAGATCTTCTAATCCAGAATCTGCTGCAAACTCGCTGTAGTAACCAAGAAGCTCTGCTGCGTAAACGATAGCTGCATATGCACGATAGTAGCCTTCGCCTGTTCCCTCTGCCATTGCCTGCTCGTATACGTTTCTAGAGTAGTTGATATCGATCATGAAGTTCTCCAGCTCCTGAGATACAAATTCATTGTCTACCTTCTGAGCCTGAGCGAACTGAGTCTTAATGGTGATGCCGGACTTTGAAACATATCCAACCTCATCATTTGCAATATGTATCTTTACGAAATCACCCTGATCCTCGATGATTGCGTACTCTTCATCCTTGTATACAGTTCCAACAACATTTGCGCTGTCAGATGCACTGTCGCGAACATTTAACTGATCTGCTGTAACAACTGCATAGCGGTTCTGGATATTGTCCTCAGCAGTCTTGGCTGCTGTGCCAACTAATACGTAGGCTGCGCTTACATAACCTTCTACATCGCCGCAAGTGATACGATACCAGCTGCCTTCGCTGTTGTTTACGGAACTTTTGATGTTAACCTGGCAGTTACTGAAAAGTCTTCCGACTGTTACACTGCCTGTGGATGGCTGTTCACGCACGTTTAAGTAACCTGCTGCGCTTACCAGTCCTACATTAGAAGCATCTGAAGTGACAGCAACAGTAGCGGCCATAACGGTTTTTGGCTCTTCGGTTTCTGTCTCACTCTCAGCCTCAGATGTTGCCTGAGCCTTAGGAACAAGATAATCTAAGATTGCCTCATCCGGAGTTTCCTCTCCTGCGTAGTAGTTATTCAATGTAACAGCCATGCCTGCGATTGCGCTCTCACCCTCAAGCTCACCTGCGGATGCCGGAACAAAAAATGTACCAGACAGCATAGACGCTGCTAAGATTGACGTAACAAATCTGTTTCCTTTGATCTTCATATATACCAAGCCTTTCTTTTAAAACCTCTTTACATTCTTATCTGCGAGCGAGTAAGCTTGCACTCCCTCGCTAGTTTCACAGTAACAATTCACGAGTGAACTATTACTAAATATTACAAAATTATTACACTTCGAGGGGCATTATAACAAAATTATTACGAGATGTCAAGTGAAATCGGGATAACGATTAAGAAAGAGACCGCGTTTTTCGCCAAAAAAGCCACCTGCAATCAGGAAAATGACACTTTACTGTGCCTTTCCCGATATTAGGCGGCTCTTAATTATTTACTCTCTTCCTCTGAAGAAGCTTCACTTACCGCTTCCTCTGACTCATCAGACTCACTTGATTTTTCTTCTTTTGTTGATTCTTTCTCGCCAGTTTCACTTTCTGAGGTTTCCTCGCCACTAGTTTCACTTTCTGATGTTTCTTCCTCGCTTGGTGCGACGTAAACCGGAGTTGTAAAGCGGATTGTGTCAATCACATCCTCATCTACCTTAAACTTGGAAGAATCGTCCTGAATCTCGGCATATTTCTCTGAGAACAATGCTGTCTTTCTGCTTTCGATCTCTGAATCGATGGCACTCTGACGTGCTTCCTCATCGTTATCATCAAGACAGCGGATGATGTAGATGCTGCCGTCATCGCTTCTATATACAGTGCATTCGTCTGTTGCCAGTGCCCATGCAGCTGCATTATATACAGCAGTTCCATCCTCACTAATGGAAATCTCAGAATTTGTTGCAGTAAAGTGACTGTCATTTTGATAATCACTGATAAAGTCTGCTGCATCATTTCCTTCCTCAAATTCCTTAAGGATCTTGTCTGCTGCATCGTTCATCGCATCCTGACGTTCCTGCTCTTCTTCTGAAAGTGTTTCTACCTCAGTTGAATCTTCAGTGGATGCCTCAGAGGAAAGTTCCGAAACATTCTCGCTTGATGCTTCCTCAGTTGATGCTTTTTCACTGCTTGCTTCTTCTGTGGAAGTCGTTACATCCTTGGATGCACTTTCTGATTCTGCTTCTGTATTCTCTATAGAAGATGCCTCTTCGCTGCTGTCTTCATCACTTGACACTTCTGTAGTTGCCCCATCGGCTGCTGTCGTCTCTGTCAATTCACTTGGCGTCAGCTTTACATATGCGATCTTTTTGCGAAGGAACTCATCATCACCAACTGTTGTATCAACATCAGCAACAAGATCCATATAAACAAGATTGGCAATTGCATTCTCTGTATATGTCTTTTCAATCAGCTCATCTGTTGCGCCGACTGCTTCCAGATAATCCTCTGATTCTGTCTGAAGCTTTTCAATTGCCTCATCTACCTTTGCTTTTTGATCATCACTTAACTCAATGCCATTTTTCTTTGCATACTCATTTAATACAAGTGTCTGGCGAAGCTGTGACAGAGACATCTGCTTGATGTAATCACCGACTGTCATGCCTGAACCATCGCCCATATCGTTGCCGCAGATGTTTGATCCAAAATATGATTCATAGGTATACTCCATGGAACGTATCATATAAGTAACCTCATCCAGCATGATATTTGTATCGCCAAATGAAACAGCAACTGTATCCTCTGGTGCCTTTTTCTCTAACTGTTCGCATCCGCCTAATGTACTAACGGCAGTAGCTGCTGCGAGGGCTGCGCTGCATACTTCATAATTCGGTTCATAAATTTACCTCACTCTATTTCTATATTCTCTATCAACGCTCCGAAGTGCATCTTCTTTATCGGGCGCCTCGTGAACTTTGCTTTTCATTTTAGCATGATTTTATGAAACAATCAACGTTTTTATATCGCTTAACAGTTTTTTCAATGTTTTCAATGTCAGCGTTTTTTCTTTGACTGCGCCATCTCCTGCCCTCAATAAGAAATAAGGATTGTCTTTGTCAAGCAGACGAAGTGCACCGCGGTAAGACTGTATCAGATCCGGCACACGCATCGTGTCAAATTTTGCTCTTGGATGCATGAACAAGCGAATCTCTGTTGACGAGGATTTGATTTCTTTAATATAGAGAGAATGCGCATCCGCACGAAGGATTGACACCTCAAGCAAGTTGGTGACTGGCTTTGGAACACTTCCAAAACGGTCGATAAGCTCGTCGATCATATCCATTGACTCTTCCTCTGTCTCGACTGCTGCAATACGCTTGTAAATTTCCATCCTGTCTTCTTCGTTTCGTATATAGCTGTCTGGAATGTAAGCGCTGATTGGAATGTCCACCGTTGTTTCAAAGGTTTCCTCCATCTCAAGCTCACCCTTTTCTTTTTTGACAGCCATATTTAACATCTTGCAGTACAGATCATAGCCAACTGCTTCCATATGACCGTGCTGCTCACTGCCAAGCAGATTTCCAGCGCCTCGAATTTCCAGATCACGCATGGCTATCTTAATACCTGAACCAAGATCAGTATACTCACGAATTGCCTGAAGACGCTTTTCAGCCTCTTCTTTTAAAATCTTGTTTCGCTGATACATGATAAAAGCATAGGCAGTGCGGTTTGAACGGCCTACACGTCCTCTTAGCTGATACAGCTGTGCAAGTCCGTAGCGGTCAGAATCGTGGATGATAATAGTATTTACGTTTGGAATGTTTAAGCCTGTCTCTATAATAGTTGTGGAAACAAGCACGTCTATATCACCGTTAACAAAGTCCATCATGATTTGTTCTAGCTGACGCTCTGACATTTGACCATGTGCAAAGGCAACATTTGCATCTGGCACAAGCTTTGCTATCTGTGCCGTAATCTGATCAATATCCTTGACACGATTATACACATAATAAACTTGTCCGTCTCTGGCAAGCTCTCTGTTTATTGCTTCGCGAACCATTTCCCAATTCATTTCCATTACATATGTCTGAATCGGTCTTCTCTCATACGGTGCTTCCTCCAACACACTCATATCGCGCACGCCTATCATACTCATATGAAGTGTTCTCGGAATCGGTGTTGCCGTTAGTGTCAGCACGTCAACGTCTTTTTTAAGCTGCTTAATCTTTTCCTTGTGTGTGACACCAAAGCGCTGTTCCTCATCAATAATCAAAAGGCCTAGATCTTTAAATACAACATCCTTTGACAGCACACGATGCGTTCCTATTACAATATCGGCAAGACCCTTTTTTAAGCGCTCAAGTGATGCCTTGATCTGCGCTGACGTGCGAAAGCGTGATAAAAGTTCAATTCGAATTGGATAGTCCTTCATTCGCTCAACAAATGTATTGTAATGCTGTTGAGCAAGAATAGTTGTCGGCACAAGAAATACGACCTGCTTACTGTCCTGCACAGCCTTAAAGGCAGCTCTGATGGCAATCTCTGTTTTTCCGTAGCCTACATCACCGCACACTAAGCGGTCCATGATTTTCGTGCTTTCCATATCAGCTTTTGTCGCATCAATTGCTGCAAGCTGATCTGCTGTCTCATCAAATGGTACAAGCTCTTCAAATTCTTTCTGCCATACAGTGTCTGTTCCATACTGATAACCGTGACCACTCTGGCGCACTGCATAAAGCTCCACAAGCTCCTTTGCAATGTTGTTGACTGCTTTTTGAACACGGCTTTTTGTTTTTGTCCACTCCTGGCCGTTCAATTTGTTAAGCTTTGGCTGCTTTGACTCTGAATCAGCATACTTTTGGATCATATGAAGCTGTGTGACAGGAAAATACAGCTTTCCTCCATCACCATATTCTATCTTAATATAATCTTTTGTTACCTTATCCACAATCTGTCGCTCTGTTCCGCGATAAATTCCCAGTCCATAATTTTCATGCACCACATAATCACCAGGCTTTAGCTGCGCAAAATCACTTATTCGCTGACCCTGATAGTGGCTCTTTTTTTGCTTTTTTTACTTTTTGCTTAAACACCAAAAGATATTCGCTCTCTGTGATAACAGCAAAATTTTAGCATCGGATATAAAAATGCCACGGTGAAGGTTTCCGTAAGTAACCATGATCTCACCTGGATTTATCTTTTTATCCTCGTCCTCGCTGTAATATGCCAAAAGATCATACTCTATAAAGCTGATTGACAATGCGGTTTGCGCGAGTTCTTGACGGACACAAAAGGACAATTCGGTACTTTTCCTTCTTCCAGTGTGTCAAATCCTTGATCAAAAGTTCAAAACCTTCACGGTATGTGTTCATGTTTTGAACATTTACTGCGTAGCTGTTTACCACCGTAAAGTCAGCCAGGCGGCTGTCAAGTGAAGACAGTGCTGCAACCTGACCGCGCTCAAAAGCAGCAAGCACATGTTTTGCCGGTGTTAAAAGCGCTGTCTGACCTGGCAAAAGAAAGCCCTGCTCCAAACGATTTTTCATGCTTTCCTCAAACTCAGCCTGCACACCATCACCGCGCTCTTTAAGGCGCATCGGCTCATCAAGGAAAACTAACGTGTTCTTCTCATCAAAATATTCAGAAAGTTGAACAGTGCGCGGATAAAAATAGCTTATATAGCTGTCTGGTGCCTCTAATACAACATCTTCGCCAAGTGCCTCTAATATGCGGTTTGTCTCCTCACGAAGACGCTTCGCCTTGTCTGGCTCCTTTGCTTTTTTAAAGACAGCTAACTGACTCTCAAGCTCATTTTGAATCATTCCCACAGCACGCCGTCTTGCCGTATCATCTGCGATCACCTCTGCCGCTGGAAAAACAGATACGCACTCGATCTGATCCATTGAGCGCTGGCTCTGCGGTTCAAAGCAGCGAATCGTATCTATTTCATCTCCCCAAAGCTCGATTCTAACCGGAACCTCCATTGTCAATGGATATACATCAGCAATACCTCCGTGAACAGTAAACTGTCCTGGCTCCTCCACACGTCCTACACGCTCATATCCCATCACAGTCAGGTCATGCTTTAGCTTTTCAAGATCAAGCTCATCACCTTCTTTTAGCTTTATCACATGACTCATCAGCTGTTCAAACGGCACTGCCGCGCTCATGAGCGCATCCATTGTCGTGATGATAACCTTCGCCTCGTTTTGATAAAGTGCTGCAAATGCCTTCATGCGCTCTGCAATGATGGCATTTCCCTGCAGATCTGCGCTAAAAAAGATCAGGTCACGCGGTGGAATCACATAGACCTGACTGCAAAATAATTTATAATCTTCTTCAATTTCCCTTGCCCGCTGTTCATTGTACGTCACAACAAGCTGCACTTTTTTCTCTCCAAGAAAGGTGCTCATAAAATGCACCTTCTCGGAGTCAATACAGCCTGTCATGCCCACTGGATCTGTTCCCTTCAAAAAATCTCTTGAAAAGTCTTCATATTCCAGCAGGTCCGTCAGCGGATTTGCAAAAATACCCACAATTGACCCTCCTTATCATTATTTTGTTTTCTTCTGGTTATAATGATTCATGGTTGCCTCTAGTCCGTTGTTCATTAAGGAGCAAACTGCATCTGCTGCTTCTTTATAGCCGTCTTCCATTGCCTTTTTTTCTTCGCCCTGGAAATGGCTGAGTACAAAGTCTGCTAAATCCATCTTTGGCGGCTTTGCTCCGATTCCGACACGCACTCTTGGAAAATCCTGTGAATTGCAATGCAGAATGATATTTTTCATACCATTATGACCGCCTGCACTTCCTTTACCACGCACGCGAAGCTGTCCTGGCTCTAGGTTAATATCATCATATACTACAATTAAATCAGAGATATCTGTTTTGTAGTAATTCATGACCTCCTGAATACACTCTCCGCTTAAATTCATGAAGGTCTGAGGCTTTACTAGAACAACCTTTTGCCCCTCAATCGCGCCCATTCCAATTAAGCCCTTAAATTTTTTTGTTGTTACATCAATATTGTATTTGTCAGCAAGGTAATCAATAACCTCAAAGCCAACGTTATGTCTTGTTCCTCTATACTGTGCGGTTGGGTTGCCCAGACCTGCTATGATATACATGTTTTTTCCTCCTTCTGCCACTGTGGACAGGGACGGTGGCATTAAAAAAGCAATTGCCGCGGCGTCCCTGTCCCCGATGGCGCTCATGTTAGTTCAATTTATTATACGGTCACTCATTCCAAGCGAATCGGCAAGTGCCTGCAGATCAAAATCTTCTGGCATTGTTATTCCATTTACAGGAAGCGGTCTGCGTCTGTCAAAGACATCATATACGTCAAATAGATCACTTGTGAGTACCTTCTCTGGATAAACCATCTGCTTAAACATCATCTGGCCATCCATGTTGCGGCGGCCCTGACGCATGTAATTTGAGCCATACTGCAGCCAGTACTTAGTACTGTCTACGTTGCAGAAATATCTAAAGCCTACATCCCAGAGCTTTTTGAATTTTTCATTTTCAAATGTATACTGTGATGGTCTCCAATCTCCTACATCTGCTCCTAACGGATATAAAATAATATCTGTATCTCCGATTATAGATTCTACTTCGCGCTCCCACATATCTGTGTCCCATACAAGATGTTCATAGCTTGTACTTGTCATATTCAGATGACCCCAGCTATGGCTGGCAAGCTCCCAGCCCAGATCGCGAATTGCCTGTGCAACTTCTCGTGCTGTCTGCTTGTCCTGCTCAATATTTTTATTTGGTGACGTATGATCTTCGCGCTTTTCTTTATCGTTTGCAGGTGTAGAAACGTAATAGTCACAATTTTCATTGTACCAGAAATCACTTGTGCGATAGCCTAAAATACCATCATATCCCGTAAATGCCAGAATAACCCTTTGAACCCTGATAAGAAAAATCAAGGATGTGTTTCAATAAAATCCTCTAAACAGTCAAAACGTCATAAGAACCATATGATACACTTCCATCACGCTCAACATACTCATTTACAACCTTACCGTTTTCATCAAGACAAAGCTTTGTCGCAAATCCAGTTCCTGTCATATACTCATAATAGCATACATCGTCTTCGGAAAGTACAAATGGCTTTTTTCCTCTCGGAAGATAAATTGGCTGCTGCACCATCTGCACGGTGCCGTCTGGCTGCGTTTCCATCTTTGCAATCTTATGAAGGCTTATCAAAACATAACCCTTGTCATACATAGACTGCATTATATCCTTAAATTCTTCGATGGTTGTCATTACCTGATCATAATCACTGCTCTTATAGCTTTCAAATGCAAGCTCGCTGTCAACAATAAGACTATGGAAAAAGATATGTGTAATCTTATCATAATCTGTCCACTGTACAGCCTGTGATTTCAAACTCTCATAGCTTTGAATGCAGCTAACATATGTTTCATTATCTGCATAGCCAGGTATTGACTGAATCTGTGCAATTGCACCGTCATAATCGTACTGCATTGCCTTTAAATTAGCAGCCTGTACGACTGGATCACTGCTTTGTACAAGAGCACCATCCGCAGCCGCCTCTGTTACCTTCCATGTTTCGTATTCCACAGGTGCTTTCGTCGATGATGCCTGATCTGGCTGCACATGTGGAAGCGTCACTGGGCGCAGGCATACCCATGCCACTACACCAAGACCTGCACATGCAATTACAAGCAGCACCAAAAGTATGACAATAGGCGCACCTGATTGGCCTCTTTTTATTTTCTTTTTCTGATAGTCTTCCCAGCTGCGTCTTTTCTTTGCCATTTGTTCCTCCATTTTCTTTGTTTACGGCACTGGAACGGTCATTCCCTGAAGTACATATTTTGTATCAGTCTCAAATACATACGCATTCACAATGTATGAACCGTGCTCGTTTTTATGCTCACTTACTGGAACATAGCATGTCGCTGTGTTTCCAGATACGGTCATGTTATGCCATACCAGATCATCCTGTCCATTTGCTGCTGTCCACACTGCAGTTGAAACCTTTTTATAGCCTGCAGGTGCATTAAATTGAATTGTCACACGGAAACCATTTGATGATAATTCTGTTACATATGGAATCGCCATCGACAGCACACCTGTACCGCTGCCATTATTATTTCCTGAATTGCCTCCAGGATTTGCACCTGATGGAACAGTTACATTGACACCCTTTAATGGTGCTAATTTTCCTGCTTTATCATATAGGTAAATATGAGTCGTGTATGCTCCGCTCTCTCCCTTATGGGCACTTGACGGCACATAAAATGTAGCTGTATCGCCGCTTACACTTGCCTGATGCCACACTAGATCATCCTGTCCATTTGCGTTTGTCCATGTTGGCATCAGCACTTTGCTTACTCCTGACGGTGCATTTATTTTTGCCGTAACTCGGTAGCCCGATGCACTAAGTTCCGTAATAGAAACGTCACCGATTGAAAGGCCTGATGACGCAGATGTAGATGCTGGAACTGTTACATTTTCGCCCTTTAGCGCAAACTGTCCCTGTCTATCATATACATAAATATGCGTAATATATGCACCGCTTTCTCCTTTATGGGCACTGACTGGAACATAGAATGATGCAGTATTACCACTAACACTTGCCTGATGCCACACAATGTCATCCTGTCCGTTTGCCTCTGTCCATGTCGGCATCATAACACGGCTCACACCTGCATCTGCCGAAAATGTTACATTTACACGATAGCCTGACGAAGACTGTTCTGTTATGCTTGTTGATACAATTCTCACTGGCGCCGCATTTGTCACCATCGGCGCTGCTCCTACTAGCAGTGATGCCGCCAATAGTCCCGCTGCTGTTTTTCTCCTTTTCATACTTTAAAACCTCGCCTTTCCAAAAATATTACGTTACATTTTCCCTCAGCCACATTATACCGAATGAAGACGACAATTGCAAGAGAAAGAAAGACTGCCCGAGGGCAGTCTTTCTTTTATAAGTATTCATATATCTTTGTCGAATTGTTATGAAATCAAAGTTTATGCTTCCTGCAAAGCCTCCTCGTATTTCTCGAGAATAATCTTCTGCACATAATCTCTTGTCTCTGAGTTAATGGGATGTGCGATATCTCGGTATTCTCCTGTCGCCGATTTACGGCTTGGCATCGCAACAAATACTCCCTTTTCTCCTTCGATCACCTTGATATCGTGAACCACAAATTCATTGTCTAGCGTAATAGAGACGATTGCTCTCATCTTACCATCCAGTGCAACTTTGCGCACTCTCACATCTGTAATTTCCATCCCAGTATTGCCTTTCCGTCCTCTGCACGCCTTTGTGCAGCTAATTTTTTAATTCTTCTTTTATATAAATTCTAAAAATCATTCGGATTCGCTTCGCTTCATCCTCATGTTTTGGCGGGGATCAAGGTCACAAGCTTTCTCATGCAAGCATGATTCGCTTGTGACTTTGATCCCCTGGTATTATCAAATGATGAAGCGGTCTTTCTTCTCTACAACGATGCGAATATCACCTGGCTCTGCTTTATAACATGCATTTGCCTCGATGGTTCCTCTGCTCTCAACGATGCAGTTTTCAATGACTGCATTGTCTCCGATATAAACATCGTTCATGATAATAGAATTTTTGATAACACAATTGTTTCCAATATATGCCTTCTTGAATACAACAGAGTTTTCAACTGTACCGTTTACAATACTTCCACATGCGATCAGGCTGTTTGAAATATTAGCACCCGGATTATATTTTGCCGGCGGCAGATCATCTACCTTTGTGAATACACTGTTGCCTTCCTTGAAGAAATAACTGCGGACATCTCTCTTTAAGAAATCCATATTTGTTCTGTAGTAAGCCTCAACTGAGGAGATGTTGTTCCAATATGTTTCAAGCTGGTATGCATAAATTCTCTTGATATCCTTATAACGGATCAGAATATCCTTGACCAGATCATATCTATCTTCCTCTGCTGCACGCTCAATTAACTCAATCAAAAGACGTCTTCTGATTACATAGATACCACATGAAACATTTCTGGAAGTCTCAATCATTGGCTTTTCCTCGTAGCCTCGGATTCTTCCGTCATCATCTGCCTTCACTTGTCCAAAGCGGCTTAAATCCTCTCCCTCTGGCATTTCCTTGCAGACAACAGTGATATCAGCACGCTTTTGAATGTGGTACTCCAGAATCTTATTATAATCCAGCTTATAAATTCCATCGCCAGAAGCCAGAACCACGTATGGTTCATGGCTTCCTTTGAGGAAATGCAGGTTCTGATACAGGGCATCGGCTGTACCCCGATACCAGTTACTATTTTCAGCGGTTATAGTAGGGGTGAATACATATAAACCGCCCTGCTTTCTTCCAAAATCCCACCACTTTGAAGAGTTTAAATGCTCATTCAAGGATACGGTGTTATACTGTGTTAAAACTGCTACTTTCTGAATACGGGAGTTTGACATGTTGCTCAGCGCGAAATCAATGCTGCGATAGGTTCCTACCATTGGCATAGCAGCGATCGCACGGTTATATGACAGCTCCTTCATTCTCTTGTTGTTTCCACCGGCTAAAATTATACCAATCGCTTTCATTCTTCCTCGCCTCCCTTGATGATGTATCCGCCGCTTACAAGATTTCCATCCGGATAATCTTCGATAGCGGTCTTTCCGGCAATTGCTACGTTCTTTCCAATTGTAACGCCATCCGGAATTTCGGAGCCTTCTGCAACGGTTACAAGATCACAGCAGTAAACCTTCTTATTATACTGGCTGTCTGCATACTCACCGACACCAATCGTACAATTTTCTCCAACAACTGCATCCTGTGCGATGATTGACTTGTAAATCTTTGTTCCCTTCTTGATTACAGCACCCTGCATCAAAATGGAATCATAAACTTCTGCACCTTCTTCAACAATAACTTCTGGTCCAATAACGCAGTTTCGTACTCTTCCATAGATTTCAGAGCCATCACCTATGATACAGCGCTCAATCTGTGCCGTATCTGCAATATACTGCGGCGGCTGGTTATCAGATTTAGTATATATCTTCCAGAACTCTTCATACAGATTAAATACAGGAACGATATCAATCAGCTCCATATTTGCTTCCCAGTAGGAATGAAGTGTTCCAACATCCTTCCAATATCCATTAAATTCATAGCAGAATACTCTGTCACCACGCTTATGGCAATATGGAATGACATGCATACCAAAGTCGCAGTTTGGAATATCTTTATTTGTGATCAATGCCTCACGAAGCACAGACCATGTAAATATGTAAATACCCATGGAAGCTAAATTGCTTCTTGGATGTGCAGGCTTCTCTTCGAAATCAGTGATACGGCCTGTATCATCTGTGATCAGCACGCCAAAACGGCTTGCCTCCTCAATCGGAACAGGCATAGCAGCCATCGTAACGTCTGCATTGTTTGCCTTATGATAATCAAGCATCACTTGATAATCCATTTTATAAATATGATCACCGCCTAAAATCAATACATACTCTGGATTAAAGCTGTCGATATAGCGAATGTTCTGGTAAATTGCATTTGCAGTACCAGTATACCAATCACTGTTCTCGTTTGCTTCATATGGAGATAGTACTGTCACTCCGCCATAATTACGGTCGAGATCCCACGGAATACCTATGCCGATATGGGTATTCAAACGAAGTGGCTGATACTGTGTTAACACACCTACTGTATCCACCCCTGAATTAATGCAGTTACTTAATGGGAAGTCAATAATGCTGTATTTCCCGCCGAAGGATACAGCTGGCTTCGCTACTTCTGAAGTCAAAACTCCAAGACGGCTTCCCTGTCCGCCCGCCAATAACATGGCGATCATTTCCTTTCTAACCACAAAATCACCCCTTTGTTCTTTAATTGTTGTGTTATCAGTTCACCAAGCGCCTGTCATCAAGTGAAATAGAACTGTCTAACAGTGAATGCACATAAGTGCAGTCTTGTGAATAGGCGTTTGGGGAACTGTAATCTTTTAGTACTTGTCATTATTATAGCACATCTCTTTCAAAAAGTGAACAATTTACAGAAAAAATTTTTATGTATTTTTATTTATTTGTTACAGTTCACGCGACAGGTTACGAATGACCTTCGGTGCAATGGTTTCGTCGCCGGACCAAACTCCGCAGGTTCCTTTTATGCTCTTTCTTATTATACATTACTTTGAAAGACCTGCTTCAAGTGTCCGGCTCGTGAAATCCATTCACCTTCGGGCATACTGTAAATATTGCGGTTTTGTGAATAGGCGTTCATTCGCACAGCATAATAACATTTACGCTTTACATTCCTCCAAAATCGAGTATACTTAAATCAAGCAGAATTTGTGTTAAGAAACAACTGTTTTTCAGTATTGACTTTGCTTATTTAACTTGATTATTCGGAGGAAGTACCATGTACCATATTAATTTTGAAAATCCATGCCATGTCTATTTTATTGGAATTGGCGGCATCAGCATGAGCGGACTTGCTGAGGTTTTAATGAAGGAGGGCTTTACCGTCAGCGGCTCTGATTCTAAGGAATCACCTCTGACTGACCATCTGTCCTCACTTGGCGCTGTTATCTTTTATGATCAGTCCATCTCTCACATTCCACAGGGAACAGATGTCGTTGTCTACACAGCAGCGATCCATCCTGAACATCCAGAGATTGTTGATGCAACAAAACGCAATATCCCGCTGTTAACAAGAGCTGAGCTTCTTGGACAGCTGATGAGAAACTATAAAACGGCAATCAACATTGCTGGAACTCATGGAAAGACAACTACGACGTCTATGGTTACTGAAATTCTTTTGGCTGCTGATACTGATCCGACAATCTCTGTCGGAGGCATTCTTCCAACAATCGGAGGAAATATTCGCGTAGGTGGCTCAAATCTTTTTGTCACTGAGGCCTGCGAATACACAAACAGCTTTTTATCCTTCTATCCTACTATGGAAGTTATCCTGAATATTGAAGCAGACCATCTTGACTTCTTTAAGGACATTGACGATATCCGTCATTCTTTCCGCTTATTTATGGAAAAGCTTCCAAAGGATGGAATACTTGTAATTAACGGTGATATTCATAATCTTTCTGAGTTGATCAATGGACTTGACTGCGAGATTATCACTGTTGGACACGGAGAATCCTGCGATTATCGTGCTTCTAATATCTCATATAATGAATTTGCTCAGGCTTCCTTTGACGTCACAGATGCAAGCAACACTACACTTGGTCACATTCAGTTAAGTGTTCCTGGAGAGCATAATGTTTACAATGCACTTGCTGCCGTTGCCCTTTGCAAAAAGCTGAATCTTTCAATGGATGCCATTGCTTCCGGTCTTTTGAATTTCCATGGCACACAGAGACGCTTTGAAAAGAAGGGTGTCGTAAATGGAATTACTATTATTGACGATTACGCACATCATCCGCAGGAAATCACAGCGACACTTACTGCTGCAAAGAAGTATCCTCACAAAAAGATATGGTGCATCTTCCAGCCGCACACCTATACAAGAACAAAAGCTTTGCTTACTGATTTTGCAAAAGCTCTGTCCTTAGCAGATGAGGTCGTTCTTGCAAAAATTTATCCGGCAAGAGAAACTGATGATCTTGGCATAAGCTCCGACAATATCCGCGTTTTGTTAGAGCAGGCCGGTACAAGTGCTCATTATTTTGAAACCTTTGAAGAAATTGAAAAATTTATTTTGCAGCATGCAGCCTCTGGTGATCTGGTGATCACTATGGGCGCCGGTGATGTTGTAAAAATCGGAGAAGACTTAATTTCTAAATAAGGTATTCGCAAAATCCCCAATTGCTTGCCCTGATTCTAAGGGAAATAATTGGGGATTTTTTATCGCTTTTCAAAAGAAATAACTTGTGCTATACTTTACAAAGATGATACTTGGATTTTGGAGGTTTTTTATGTCCTTTCTTTTACTGGAGAACCGGCTCAGCATAGATACCCTTGTTGTTCCCGGCTATTTTATAGACCGTTTTCTTCCTGCCGCCTCCGGTACGGATGTAAAGGTTTACCTATATTTGCTTCGCGCTGTCTCGACATCAGCCACTGGTTTAAGCAGTGCTTCAATTAGTGACAGGCTTGATATTTCAGAGCGCGAGGTACTTCGTTCTCTTAGCTATTGGGAATCTGTTGGTTTGATGCGCCTTAGCTTTACATCGGGTCACGAATTGTCAGGAGTTGCATTTACAGATCCATCTATTCAGGCAGAGACAGAGGCTTCTGCACAGACTGCACCTACACAGACAGCTGCATCTGCTCCAAGCGTACAATCTGTAATTCCTACGCCCACTCCTGCTTTAGTTTCTCCTGCAAATACAACCATTGCAAATGCTTCTGGCTCAATGGCTTCCACACAAACTACTACACATTCTGCTGCAAATGCGACCCCTTCTATACAGTCACTTCATCTTTCCCAAGAGGAGCTGATTCTTCTTGAGAACGATCCAGAGTTTAACATGTATATGTCGGCATGGCAGCAGTATTTTTCGCATCCGCTTAATTATGCAGACACAGAATCATTTGGCTATTGGTATCTTCAGTTTAACCGCTCACCAGATGTCATTGATTATCTTGTTGATTACTGCGCTAATCACTGCAAGGGCAAGCTTAATATGAAATTTATTGATTCTGTTGCCCAGTCCTGGCATCAAAAGGGTCTTCATACACTTGATGCTATTCGTCAGTACAACCTGCTTCATAATGATACTGTCTATGCTATCATGAAGGCATATGGCTTATACAATCAGACTCCTGCTCCGGCTCAGCTTGAATATATCAATAAATGGATCAAGGATTACAGTTTTCCTACAGATGTCTATGTTTATGCCTGCAATATCACGATGAAAAAATGTCAGCGCCCAAATGTTAATTTTACAGAAAGCATCTTAAAGCGCTGGAAGGAAAAAAATGTGCATTCACTTGCTGATGCACAGGCTGCTGAAAATCAGCGCGATCAAAAGGTAAAAAGTGATGCTGCAAAACGCACCAGTTCAAACCGTGCTTCTTCTGTCGCAAAGGGTACACAGCAGTTTCGTAATTTTACTGAGCGCAAAAATAATAATTACATGGAAAAGATTTTAAAGCAGTATAGTCAGGATTCAAATGAATGATTATCACAGAAAGGATTGACTTTTTATGGCTCTGACCAATTCACAATATAATGAACTGATGCGCCGCTACAGCCGCATCCGTTTCCAACACCAGCATGAAATGGAAGAACGTCTGCGCCATATCTATGCGCAGTGCCCAAGACTTCTTGAGATTTCAAAGCTTCTTCCGACATCTAGCGCTGCTCTTGCAAAGGCTAAAATCACTGGCAATAAAGTGCAGGCTCTAAATGCACAGATGCAGATTGATGCACTTAGACGCGAGCGCGGTGCGCTTCTTTCTTCTCTTCACTATACACTTGATGATCTTCAGCCAAAGTATAGCTGCCCGGACTGTAAAGATACTGGATATCTTGACGGAAACCGTAAATGTCACTGCTTTGAGCAGGCTGGCATAAGCTTACTCTATGAACAATCTGGCATTAGAGACCGTTTGGAACGTGAGAATTTTAACACATTTGATATAAACCGCTATTCAGATGCACCAAATCCACTTCTTGGCGGAATGAGTAATCGCGCCCATATGCAGCGTCTCAAACTTATTTATGAAAAATATGCTTATCAGTTCAAGGATGGAAACCCTAGTCTTTTAATCTTTGGAAATCCAGGCGTTGGCAAGACATTTCTTTGTAACTGTATTGCAAAGGTTGTTCTTGACAAAGGCTTTTCTGTCTTATATATGACTGCTCCTGAATTTTTTGAATCAGCTATGCAGCGTTTTCATTCTAACAACGATGATTCATCAGAAAATGATTCATATGCACTCACATGCAGCCTGTTGATTATTGATGATCTTGGAACTGAAAATCTGACTCCTTTTGTAATCAGTCAGCTGTTTCATGTGATCAATTCGCGTGATCTGTCAAGGAAAACAACTATTATCTCAACAAATCTAAGCCCAGAAGAGCTTCAAAGTACCTACACAGAGCGAATCTCCTCACGACTTATGGGGCAATATACGCCTATCCCTGTTTTTGGAGAAGATTTAAGAAATTCGTAGACATATTTTTTTCTAAAAAATAACATGACCACTGCTAATTCGCTTATGACTTTGATTCTCTGGGGTCATGTTGCACAAATTTTTCTTTCTTTTTACGTAAATTTCTTTTTTGATCCATTTCGACGTAAGGCTTGAATCTTCGACATTCTTCATGTTATGATTAGTTAAGGTTCGTACTTTTGGACGCAGGTAAGCTGCATATTATAATCATGGAGGTCATCATTGCCAAACGAAAAGAATCTGAACACGATACCAGTGGGCACACTGGGTCTTATCCCACTTGAAAGCTGCGCAAGCCTTGGACAGAAGGTTAATCAATACCTGACTGAGTGGCGCGCTGAGAGAAGTCATGCACAGTCTACTGCGCTTCACTTCTCTGAATACAGCAAGGACAGCTATATTGTCAAAGCAAAGAATCCTCGCTTCGGTTCCGGTGAAGCAAAGGGCGTTATCGAGGAATCAGTCCGCGGCTGCGATCTGTATCTTATGGTGGATGTTTGTAACTATAGCCAAACGTATTCTCTGTGCGGATATGTGAATCACATGTCTCCAGACGATCATTACCAGGATTTAAAGCGTATCATTGCTGCTGTTGAAGGCAAGGCACGCCGTATCAATGTAATCATGCCATTCCTGTATGAAAGCCGCCAGCACAAGCGTACTTCCCGCGAGTCTCTTGACTGCGCTATGGCTCTTCAGGAACTTACAAAAATGGGTGTATCCAACATCATTACTTTTGATGCTCATGATGCACGTGTTCAGAACGCAATTCCACGTGATGGATTTGAGAGCGTTCCGTGTGTATACCAATTTATCAAAGCACTGCTTCGTGCAGAGCCAGATCTGCAGGTTGACAATGAGCATCTTATGGTCATCAGCCCAGATGAGGGCGGCATGGGCCGTGCAATCCAGCTGACTAACTATCTTGGTGTTGATATGGGTATGTTCTACAAGCGCCGCGATTACACCCGCATTGTAGACGGAAAGAACCCTATCGTTGCTCACGAGTTTTTAGGTACCAACGTAGAAGGAAAGGATGTCATCATTATCGACGACATGATTTCTTCTGGTGACAGCATTCTTGATGTTGCACGCGAATTAAAACGCCGTAAGGCACGCAAGGTTTACGCTGCTGCTACTTTTGGTCTGTTTACAAATGGCCTGGCAAAGTTTGATGCTGCTTATGAGCAGGGTATCATTGATCATATCCTGACAACTAACCTTGTTTACCAGAGACCAGAGCTGCTATCTCGTCCGTACTATGTAAATGTTGATCTGAGCAAGTATATTGCACTTTTGATTGATAACTTAAATCACAATGTATCAATTCATGGTCTATTAAATCCGACTGACAGAATCAACCGTATTCTTGAAAAGCATCGTGCTGCGCAGGCACAAAAAGCTGCCGAGAATAATATATCTGAGGAAGCATAATACAAACAAAAAACCTTCAAATACATTTTTTATCGAATGTATTTGAAGGTTTTATTTTTATACTGCTTTACAAACAAGTCCGCATACTGTTCCGTCGGCTGCTGCTGTTGTCAGCTGTCGCACCGTCTTAGTACGGCAGTCTCCTGCAGCGTAAACTCCCGGTGTCCTTGTTTTACAATTTTCACCGGCAATTACATATCCAGCCTCGTCAAGATCTACGAGATCTCTAAATACTTCATTGTGAGGCTCCATTCCTATTGCAACAAATAAGCCATCTGCCACAAGTGTCTTCTTTTCACCTGAAAAATTTGTAACTTCAAGTTCTGTCAGCTTCTTTTCACCAATAAGTGCAGTCACACGACTTTCCATCACACACTCAATATTCTCTGCAGCCATTACCTGATCAATAAGACTCTTCTCAGCGCGGAATGTATCTCTTCTGTGAATCAAATACACCTTGCTGCAAATGCCTGCCAGATACAGCGCATCCTGAAGAGCTGCGCTTCCTCCTCCTACAACAGCCGCTGTTTTCTCCTTAAAAAACGGTCCGTCACATACAGCACAGTAAGAAACTCCTCTTCCAATCAGCTCCTGCTCTCGCTCGATTCCTAGATGACGATGTGCCGCACCTGACGCAATAATAAGATTTTTGCCCTCATATGTCTCACCATCCTCAGTGCAAACTTCAAAGCCATTATCTATTTTTCGTGTCGAAATTACCTTGCCAAAAGTAACCTCACCGCCAAGATTTGTCAACTGTGCCATCAGTCCATCTGCAAACTCCATTCCGCTGATCTTTGCAATACCTGGATAATTTTCCACACACGGAGACAATGTAATCTGTCCGCCCATAGCCTCACACTCCAGAATAAGCGGCTTAACGCCAGATCTGAGTGCATAAATTCCTGCTGTCAGACCCGCTGTTCCAGCCCCTACTATAATCATATCGTACATATTCTCTTATTTCCTCTTTTCTTAGTTAATAAATGGTATATATCCTCTAGCTTAATGAATAAATTTCGAGATAAAATCTCTTACCAGACGGCGCGTCTCATCAATTCCATCCGCATGGCCAAATTTTCGCTCTGGATGCCACTGAACACCTAAAATCTTCATCTGTTCAGACTGATATGCCTCGATGGTGTGATTATCTTCATCTATTGCCAGCGGCTCAAAGCAGTCTGCAAGTGCATCCTCAAAAATGACATCCTTATGATAATTGTTAACGTAAATGCTTCGATTTTCTTTTAGCAAACGTACCTTATGATCCTCACCGCGCTCTCTAGGACACGGCAGATCAGGATGATATGCCAGTTTTCCACCAAATAGAACATTCACATACTGCATGCCTCGGCATGTACCTATAATCGGTATTCCATGATTAACACAGTAGTGAATAAGCTTTTCTTCCATCTTATCACGATATGGCTGTACCGTTTCCTCATGTTTACGGTCATACCACTGCGGTCCAAGTGCACCTCCACCAACTACAATCAAAAGATCTATTTTTTCATCAAACAGACGCTCAAAGTTTTTAGTATGGTTTGCAACAGGACGCGGAATAAAACCAATAGACTCATAAAATTCAACATATCCAGCCTCTAGTATATCGGTTGGGTCTCCATAATCGTTAACACCCTCTCGCTGCGTGATAAGTGCATGAAGATTTGTATATTGAATACCTTCCTTGATCAGACCATTTCTGCAGTCCATCTCCAAATAGTCAAGCTGTGATACTGTATCGTAAATTTTCTCGCCGCAGCCGATTGCTGCCGGAATATTAAATTCTGCGCATCGAATTGCCATATGAGAAGCTGCACCACCGTATTTTGTGATAAATCCTTTGATATTTTTTGTAAAAATCCATTCGTAGCCTGGGTCAGCCTTTGGCACTACAACAATTTTTCCAGTGATATCAGCATCCGGCTCCTCATCAAGCAACACTACCTCGCCCTCGACTGTCTTTGCCGTGATGAAATTAGGGCGTGCCTCATACACAGGAATCACATCTACGCTCGCACCTGACAAAATAACTTCTGGAAGAAGAATTAATCGGCTGTCATGATTTAAACGGCGCCGCTTTGTGATTAGCTTCATCCAAAGCTTTTTTAAATTTTCTGGATCACAGCCTGACTCATATAGCTTAAAGTCATCTACACACAGCCAAGACAAATCCATAGTACGAATCTCCAAAATTGAGCCAAGCTTACGAATCAGTTCTAATACCATACTAAGCGATTTTGTAAATTCAAATTTAAAATACTCTCGCTGTTCAATTGCGCTGATCCAAAATTTTGCCATACGCTCTGCAGGCACATCAAGCTGTGTATCTTCCAGAGCCTGCGTCAAAATACTGATATCAAGATCTTTTTGAATCTTTACCTTATCTTTTTTAATACGCGATGGCGCAGGGCGAAAATTCATCGCATCGTAGCGGTCTGAACGAATATCATATGTGCCGCTTCGAAGATGTCCATACTTAAAGTTAAACTCCTCGCGGCTTATAAGGCCCTCAGAAAAGCGCTCAAAATCATCGTTAAATTCTGATGATACTGTAGAAATTCCCTGCATGAAAGTATCCACATTTTCACTTGTATAGTAGCCAGCATCTACAAGCGTGCGAAGAAATGCTCTTGCGATAAAGGCAAGTCTTGCCTGGCGGGCAAATTGCGGAGTACCATTTGTGCGAATTTCTTTTAACAAAGTCAAAATACTGTCGATGATTCTGTCAATTGACACATCTTGGTACAACAGCTTTTCAATTTCCTCACGGCAATTTTCAAGACGCTTTAGTGCTTCAAGATCTTCTTTTAAAATCTTTTCCTGATTCATTACAGCATCAATCGTAAGCTTTTTTACTTCGCGCACAAGAAGTTTACGTTCTTCCTCGGTAAAACCATAACGAAGCAATCTCTTTGAATTTTCTTCCGTCATAAAATCATAGCTGCTGAAAATGATCTCAAACTCAATTTTATCGTGTGCAGAAAGGTCTTCCTCAAGCCTTGTCTGATAATACTGAATAAGACGAAGTGCGAGCGGTTCCGGAATACTTGCTGGAATCAGTGAATAATAGGAATATGTCAAGTTAATATATGGCTTATTTCCAACCTGATACATAAGATCCTCATTAAATGCACGATAGCCTAATGTACGGATTCCTTCATTCCATGCATGATGCGTTATGATCTCGCGGTACAGTGAATAATCTAACACCCTTGGATTGCTTCCAATGATCTCAGATGGATTCCAAAAAGCCATATCAGAAAGCTTCATCGGCTTTCCTGTAATTGCATCAAGGTGCTCCTCATACTCCCGTCGAATCTGACCCTTTCTTGCAAAGAAAGAATAATCATCAATATAACGTCCTTCACGATAGCCTGCTGCAAGCGGACGAACCTGAAATAGAATCACCTGATTGTGGCTGTCTATGGCAAATTCAATATCAAGCGGAATATCCTCTATGATGCTCTCTACTTCTGTTACTGCTGTAATCAAATTGCGCCAGCGCTCCTCAAGCTGATAAAGTGAAACATTTCTCGCAATCCAAAGCGTTTTGCCGCCACGACCGCTTGTTACACTGTCTGTTGACCCCAAGTCATCGTAATTAACAAGATAATATGGTCGCTTTCCTTTTAAGTCACGTGAAAAGACAACACCGCTGACACACACGTCTATTGCCTGGCGCTGGATCAGTACCTGCTCATTTGAAATACCCTTTATATCTTTTTCATATGACTGAATTACAGCCTCGATTGATTCTACGATCTGCGCACGACTCGCTGAATCTACATCAAGAATACTTTTATAATGTCCTGCATTTGAGGACTTCATACAGTCTTCCTGCGTAGAGGAGCTTCGCACAACGATTCTGCAGCCACCAAATTTTTCCATAATCTCTGTGCAGACTTGATTTTTATTGCGCCAGAAGTCTTCAACTCTAAGGATATACATTTCCTCAATGCTTGCCTTTTTGATCAGGTTTTTCATCGCATACAATGTATTTGCCTTTGTCGAAATAATCTTATTGATACGATTCGCCATATTGCATGTCCTCCCTTTCCTGTACTGCTTTGTCTATTTTTTATCCAGATCTATATCACGAGTGTATCTGGTTTTTTTCTACCATACCAGTTTACCACACTTTTGACAATCCCGCCACATAAAAAGGAACCACCTTGCGGTGATTCCCTTTCTTATTGCTTATTACTCATTTTGTATTTTACTTTACTTCCTGCTGCTTCTTCTCAACCAGTTCACGAATAGCCTTAAGATCTTCGGCTGTCAGTTCCTGACTGTCAAGATAAGCACGGATGAACTCTACCGCAGAACCACTAAAGCTAGTCTTCTGATAGCGCTTCATCAACTCTTTCTGATAATCTTGTTCTGAGATTAATGGTTTATAAACATATGCATGACTTCTCTTTTCATATGTTACATAGCCTTTGTCACGCAGGTAGGACATAAATACGCTAATTGTTGTTCTAGCATACTCTTTACCATACTCTGTCTTCAGACGCTCTAACAAGTCTGCTACAGCTACATTGTCACCAATTTCCCAGATACATTTCATGATCACTTGTTCTGTGTTTGTTAATTCTAACATCACGATATCCCTTTCTGTACCTTAATTTAGACAACAGTATCTTCTGTTTTTACAGCTGTTTTTTTGCTCCCAGAATAAATCCTGCCATGTGGGCAATACTTTTTTTCTAAGGCAACGAGATTATATTACCGCATTTTCTTAATAATTACAATGAATAAAATTAGCATTTTATTAACATTTTTGTAATTTTTTTGATCAAAAATTATGACGGTAAATTTAATCTCTTTTGCAATCATCGTCAAATTCATTTATTTTGTGACAAAATCTGTGCTTAATCCTGTGCAACAATCTGTGGACGATTTAAGATTTCCATAAATTCCTCACCCGTAATTGTCTCGTGCTCATAAAGGAACTTTGAAATCTCATGAAGCTTGTCCATATGACTATTTAAAAGATTCTTTGCCTTTTCATACTGCTTCTGCACAAGAGCTACTACAAGATCATCGATCTTTGCAGCTGTCTCCTGTGAACAGCTCATACTGGTATCTCCACCTAAGTAAACATTATTTAAGCTTTCCATTGCTACCATACCGAACTCACTCATGCCATATCTTGTGATAATTGCACGTGCAAGCTTCGTTGCTTGCTCAATATCGTTTGATGCACCTGTTGTCACATCACCGAACACAAGCTCCTCTGCCACGCGTCCTCCGGTAAAGGTTGCAATCTTGTTTTCAAGTTCTTCCTTTGTCATCAAATACTTTTCGCCTTCATCAACCTGCATTGTGAAGCCAAGCGCACCTGATGTACGCGGGATGATCGTAATCTTCTGCACTGGTGCGGAATTTGTCTGCAGCGCTGCTACAAGCGCATGTCCGACCTCGTGATACGAAACGACCAGTTTTTCTTTCGTTGAAAGAATACGGTTCTTTTTCTGATAACCAGCAATAACTACTTCAACACTTTCCATTAAATCAGTCTGTGTTGCAAATTTTCTTCCATCACGAACGGCACGAAGTGCTGCCTCATTAACAATGTTGGCAAGCTCAGCACCAGATGCACCTGCTGCTGTTCGCGCAATTGCGTTAAAGTCAACATTGTCTGCAATCTTAATCTTTGCCGCATGTACCTTCAAAATATCCTCACGACCCTTAAGATCAGGCAGTTCAACCGGAATACGGCGGTCAAAACGGCCTGGACGAAGAAGTGCAGGGTCTAGAGACTCCGGACGGTTTGTCGCTGCCAAAATGACAACACCCTTAGAACCATCAAAACCATCCATCTCTGACAGCAGCTGATTTAACGTCTGCTCACGCTCATCATTGCCGCCGATTTGACCACTCTCTCTTTTCTTTCCAACTGCATCAATCTCGTCGATAAAAACAATACATGGAGCCTTTTCATTGGCCTGTTTAAACAGATCTCTTACTTTTGCGGCACCCATACCAACGAACATCTCAACAAATTCGGAACCTGAAATGGAGAAGAACGGAACATCTGCTTCACCAGCTACTGCTTTGGCAAGCATTGTCTTACCAGTTCCAGGAGGGCCTACAAGAAGCGCACCTTTTGGCATTTTCGCACCGATCTCACGATACTTTTCCGGATTATGAAGGAAATCAACGATCTCCTGAAGAAGTTCTTTGGCTTCCTCCTCTCCGGCAACATCTTTAAATTTAATACCATCAACAGACTTTACATAAACTTTGGCATTGCTCTTGGAGCCGCCGCCCATGCCAAAGGTCATCATGCTCTCTCCATCGCCCATCTTGCTCATCATTTTTCTGGAAAGAAACCATCCCAAAAGAGCAAAAAGAGCAATTGGAAGAATATAGCTTATCAACATATATTCAAGCATACCCATCTGCTGAACAATTGGCTTACTAAATACAGCACCAGCTTCCTCAAGACGATTTACAAGATCAGGATCGTTCATTGTTCCTGTCTTGTAAATATGCTCACCACTCTTGTCTGAGAAGGTAATCTGCGTATCTTCTACGCTGACTTCTCCAATGTTCTTTTCCTCGATCATTTGGAGAAATGTGCTGTAATCCGTCTGCTCTACCTGTCGTCTAAACAGATTCGGAAATACAAATGTATTTAAAAGCAAAAACACAATGATGGCAATGACCCAATAGGTCAGCATCGGTTTTTTTGGCCTGTTCGGCCTGTCATCTACTTCCATAAGCACCTCACATTCTGCCTTGGATTTCCAAAGCTTTCGGCATATTTTAGCCTACTCGTATCATACCCCTTTTCATTAGCACTGTCAAGGTGAGAGTGCTAAATTTTGTGTGAAATAAATATGAATTATTCTATTTTTCCGACTGTTTACGTGCTTTTTTTGAATGATCTGTGGCCATTTTTCTTTCGTAATAAAACATATATTGCTGCATGACACCGGCAAATCCTTCGTATTTTTCTACTGGGAAGCTTCCGTTATAATAGGTTTTCTGAATTCGATCAATCCATACATCTACTGGAAATGCACCTATACGATGATATCCAAACAACGCTACACAATTTGCAACCTTTTCACCAACGCCATAACATGAAAGAAGTGCTTTATGCAAGTCGTCATCACCAAGCATAGCCCATTTTTTTATGTCTAATTCCCCGGATGCTACCTTTTGGGCAGCTTCATACACATATTTTGCCCGATATCCCAAAGAAAGATCCTGCAGATCAGACAAGCTTAATCCTGCTAGCTGCGTTGGCGTTGGAAATGCAAAAAACTCATTTTCCTTATCTATACATGTTCCGCATGTCGTCGATAAGCTTTCCACTGCCTGACGTATTGCTGGAATATTTTTTCTTTGTGAAATTATAAAGGTGATGAGCATTTCCCATGGATCCTGGTTCAAAATACGGATACCTTTTCCATATGCAAATGCAGACTTTAGATAATTGTCATCCGCATCAATTGCCTTTTCATAACTGCGGTAATCAAAATCCAAATCAAAGTAATGACACCAGAACTGCTTGTATTCCTCTTTGCTGCAAAAGAATATCAGATGGACACCATTCTGGCAAACAAAAACTTTTTTATCTGCAGCCATGACTCGATACCATGCCATGCTTTCACAATTCTCCAAACCCTTGCTTTTGCAAAGCTTTTCCTGCTCCTGCAAAGAAAGTTTATAAATTCTGAAGCATTGTCCACTCTCCATGATCTGTTCAAGGTCAAAGCAATCTGCCTCAACATGAACACATTTTGATTCTATATACTCACATACATTTATATTCTCACTCATTGATACATTTCCTTTCTGCATGCGACTTTTCACATACAATACTATGATAAAGCAAATACAAATATATGTCAATTGTGTTACAAACGAAGGGCACCGCCCCTGCATTTGTCATTGCCGAGGCGGTGTCCTGCTTATTAGCAAACTTTCTTTACTGCGTGATTTGTTATGCCTTTTTGCTGCGCAGATACAGCCAGATCAGTGCTGTAAGCATAATTGCTCCGAATCCAGCTAGTGCCATACCAATGGTTCTGCTCATGTCTTCAATACCAAGAATTACTCTTTCAGATGAAAGCGTTGTTGTCGGCGTTTCACTAACCGTTGTTTCCGCAGCAGTTGTTGTTGTATTGGCTGCTGGAGTGGTAACTTCTGGTGTAGATCCTTCATCATCTGGTGAAGGCAATGTTGTTTCTTCTTCTGAAACAGTTGTCTCTTCCTCAGAAACAGTCGTTTCTTCTGGAGATGTTTCTTCCTCAGAAGTCGTTGTTTCCTCCGGTGTTGTTTCTTCCTCAGAAGTTGTTGTCTCCTCTGGTGTTGTTGTCTCAGACTGATGAGGATCTGTCGGTCCATCAGGTTCTGTTTCTTCTTCCTCTTCAGGGTTTCTGACATCGCGAATAAGGTAAATCACATTGCCTGCCTCATCTACTACTTCTTCAATTACATTCTTGCCATTCTCATATTTCCAATCCTGACCTTCTGTAATTTGAATCTTTCCATCGGCAGTCACATTAAACAGAATGTCTCCCGGAATCTTATGATAACCACCAGTCGCCTTGTCTTCTCTTAAGATGTATGACTTTCCGCAAGAGAGCTTTAATCCAAAGTTATGAACTTCCTTCCATCTGGATGTCCAGCTATCTACAAGAACCTCACCTTCATCTGTAATTTCATATACACTCAGAATGGTATCATACAATTCATGATCATCTGTTGCACTTACCTTATTTATAATAAAGTCGATGCGACGGGTATCTTCTACTAATAAGACTCCTTCTTCACTTACTGTTGTCGTTGTCTTCTCGGTATCGATACTTCCATCTTCCTTAAGTTCAAAGGTGGTATCTGATGTAATGCTATAACCTTCCGGTGCTACTGTCTCTCTCAGGATGTATGTCTTTCCTGTTGTAAGACCTGTTACTTCGTGGGCTTTGTTTGTTGATGTCCACTCTTCTACAACTTCTCCTGTCTCTTTATCGATAAGCTGGATAGTTGCTCCTTCCAGTTCCTCTCCATCGGCAATATCTACCTTGCTGATCTTAACTGATGTGATTGTATTAATCAAGTTGGTTTCACTTACAGTTGTGATATAGCCTTCTACTGGCTCTTCATCTACTGTATATGTGTAGGCTGTTCTTCCATCTTCGCTATTATGCTGGAAGTTCTGTAAACTCATAGCTTCCAGTCGTCGTCTGCTGTTACTTTCTTTCTAGCAACTGGCTCGTCGTTACGATTTAGGATTACTGTGATGCTTTCTGGAAGTTCGGTTCCCTCTGGTGCTCTCCAGGTCTTGGTTCCTGATACACTTGTGGTTCCTGTGATTGTATTAATCAGGTTGGTTCCACTTACAGTTGTGATGTAGCCTTCTACTGGCTTCTCTTCTACTGTATATGTGTAGGCTGTTCTTCCATCTTCGCTGTATGCTGGAAGTTCTGTAAACTCATAGTTCCAGTCGTCGTCTGCTGTTACTTTCTTTGAGTCAACTGGACTTCCGTTACGATTTAGGATTACTGTGATGCTTTCTGGAAGTTCGGTTCCCTCTGGTGCTCTCCAGGTCTTGGTTCCTGTAATTTCAATCTTCTCACTCTTTGTGTTGATCAGATCGTATCCATCTACTTCCTTATTGTATCCTGCTACTGACTCTTCATCTACTGTATATGTGTAGGCTGTTGATCCATCTTCGCTGTATGCTGGAAGTTCTGTAAACTCATAGCTCCAGTCATCTGCTGCTGTTACTTTCTTTCTAGCAACTGGCTCGTCGTTACGATTTAGGATTACTGTGATGCTTTCTGGAAGATCTGTTCCTTCTGGCACTCTCCAGATCTTGGTTCCTGATACGCTTGTAACTCTGTATGTATTCGTTACAACTAAGACACTTGCATCAATTTCAACTTCAGGTATATCTGTCATCACAGTGTTATAATATACAGATGCTGTCAACTTGCGTTCAGCATTCATAGATACCACTACTGTTACTAGGTATTCTGTTTCATCATAACTCATTCCAACAGTTGAACCCTTGGTTTCCTTTACAGTGTAATAATATACGCCTGTATCAGTATATGTGATTGATCCGAAGCTTCCAGTTTCACCTGCCTTTATAGAAACCTTATTGCCAGTTTCTGTTGGCATTGGTGTACCTTCTTCTGCTGCACTTAATGTAAATTCAAAGGCTTCATCTTGATTGTAACCAGTTCCGTCTACTATCTTCTTTACAGAAATAACTGCACTCGTCTCTGGTATCTCATAGATATTGGTCACAGTTACATTTACCGCTACAGTACCTGCTTCTTTGTCAATTGTTCCTGTTGCATTTGTTGAAAGACTTGATGTATATTCTTCCTCTCCAGTTAAAGCTGTTCCATCAAAATTTACCTCTTCCACAGTATACTTCGTTCCTAATGGGAGACCTGTAAATGTAATAGTTGCATCCTTTACAAGCTCATAGATAGCCGAACCATTTTCAAGTCTTATTCCATTGAAGCTTCCTGTTAAAGGCTTATTTGCTGCGTCTGTAAGAGTAACCTTGATATAATAGTGCATACCCTCTTCCATTTCGTATCCTTCAACCTTTTTAGTAATAGAAAGAATACCTGGATACTTACCATTCTCAATTATATATGCACCATCACTATTTGTCTGCAAACCATGCGCATCAACTACACAATCATTATTTACTGTAATTCTCCATGGTTCACTTGGTGTTACATATCCCGTCGGAGCACTTGTCTCATAAAGTAAGTATTCACCTGGAATCAGTCCTGAGAATACCACTCCAGTTCCACTAGCATTACTAATTGCTGTTGCAATTGGCAAACCAACTCTAATCAACTGATTCTGGTCGTTCTTCACTGCACGGTACAGTGCAAAACTTGCTCCTTCAAGTGGCTGTGGCGTTGCCGTTGATGCATCCACTTTGTTGATACTAAACGAAGCTGTTTTCACTTTTTCATCTGCCTTATTTATTACAACAATTGGATTTCCTCCAACACCGGCTAAAACGCCATTATTCTGATAAGAAATAGTATAACCATACAAACTAAACTCTGTTACATAGTAATAAATATCTTCTCCGTCATTTTCCTTTGTCGGCAAATCAGATACTACTGCTGTCCAGTTATTATGACTATCAATAGTTACATTCCGGACAAATTCCATATCACCTGCGGCTAATGTTGCTATTGTTCCATTAGCCTTGCCTGGCTTGTTGCCATCTAAAATCGAATTATATGTATTGGCTGTAACTACGATACTAATCTTATTCAGTGTGCTGCTTACAATCTCGCTATGCGTTACTGAATATACATTTTCAATATTCAGCTCGCCGCAATCATTTCCATTGATATACAAACGTGCTGTCATTTGTGTTGAAGCAAAATCCCAGCCTCCCCAGTTCTTTCTCCAGCCTTCATTTAAATATCCTGTAACTGTCAGCTTTGTACCAATCCTATAGTATTCAGTACTTGCAAAAGCAAGCTGCGGACTGCTCATTCCATTTCCTTTATAAGAAACTTCAACCTCAACTGGCTGAGCATCTGTATAGCGATGATGTGTCTTATACAATCCTACAGATATGCTGCTCTCAGATGCCTGCATTTCACTGCCGTCATGATTCAGCCATACTTTCTGGATTCTGACTGCTCCATCCTCAATCTCATTCTCGATATTTACAATTGCATTTGTATTGGCAAAATGTACATCGTCTACTGTAATTTTCGCTGCCTTTACTGCTTTTGCAACTGCAGCTTTTAAATCCTTGATAGATTTTCCGTATGTACCTAATGCAAAGTAAAACTTTTCATGTCCTGCTTCAATCTTATATCCACTTGGAGCCTGAATTTCTTCGAGATAATACAATACATTCTCTTCAACTGCAATATCAGTTGCAGCCATCATGTCTTCATCTGTTTTATCAGAAACAAACTTACATCCAGTAACAGGAATTTCAATGTCATTCTGAATCAGTGAAAAACTACCATCATTATATTTATAGAGGTTAAATTTTGCACCACTCAGTTTTTCATCTTCATTTCCCTTTTCTACCTTATAAACAATTAAAGAATTATATTTTGCAACTGATCCACCAGCACTCTGATTCTTCCACTGTGTACTGATTTCTTTTTTGTAAGAACCGACCAGTTCTACATTATTCTTAATCGTAATTGTTTGTCCTGCGTAATTTGATGTAAATTTAAAACGATATGTATACTCTACAACAAACGCTGCTGAATCAGGAAGTACCATACTAATAGTATGTGTTTTCTCATTATACTGGTATGTATAAAAGTTTTTGCTTACAGGTGCACCCTTACCATCAGGTTTGCTCGCATCATATTCATACACAGAAACTATATTTCCTACCAATGTAATGTCCTGAATCTTCGACTCATCTACATCACATTTCAAAACATCATTCAGTGTAATCTTATTCACATTTGGAATCAGATCTAAACGATTTTTGTTTACTACAATTGTATAGGTGATGTCACTGTTATTCTGGAAGCCCTTCTTATCAATAACATCGTCCTTTTCAATTTCTTTTTCCTCAAACAACACTGGAACAGTTACACTTGCTGTATCTTCACCAGAAGTTGCTGTATTTGTAAAATATACAAGCTCCTGCTGTGAACCTGAAAGGTTTTCGTTGGAAATCAGAACTGCATAATGAATATACAAAACATCATGCTTATAGCTTCCATCTTCATTGACATATACTTCCTTTGGAATAGTAAAAGTCAAAGTTCTGCCATCTTCACTGACACTCATCTGGTTCAATGTTGTCGGACTTGCATTAAATGAATCTTCAACATAAACTGCACCCTCTGGAAGTGTATCTGTAACAGTAAATGTATCGTTCAAATTTCTTTCAGCTGGCTTTATTTCTAACTCGTAATAAAGCTTGCCATCTGTCAAATCACTTTCTTTTACTTCACCAATGCTCGTTTGATAACCACTTGAATATCTTGATACCTTTTTCAGTAAAAATGCGTGCTTTGTATATGTATATGAATCTGTCTTTGTCTGATTGATTGAGCCACTGGCGAAAACTGCTACATTATCATACCTAAATGTTCCAGCCGGATAACTTGCAAACTCAGCTTTTACCTTGTACTCAAAGTTGATCTTTTGTGCCTTTTCAGGTGTAATCGCCTTAAATGTCACCTTAAAGCCAATCATTCCTTCTGTAAATTCATTAACTAATACTCCGTCTTTACCTAAATATTGAATTGTATAATCAGATGCTTCTATACCGTTTACAGTAACTGATGTTAATAATGACTGTATACGATCCTGGTTCAATGTGTCAGTAAGCGTTGCTCCTTCTGCAATACCATCATTCACTGTTACTGTGACTAAATATGGAACTTCAACATATCCGTCTTTCTTAACAACCTGATTTTCATCATGGGTTTTATCCAGATAACCGATGATGCCAATGGTGTCTTCTACTTCTCCCCAAGTATTAGGACCAATTTCTATGCGGTTTACAAGTTTCTTCTCAGCATTTGTTTCATTAGCCGGCGGATAATATCTATATGTAATCACAATTTTGTTATTAAAATCGTTCTCAAATTTATATCCGGTACTAAAGAAATTTTCCTTTGTAATTCCAGGATTGCTTCCGCCCTGCACATCAACATAAAAACCTTCAATATCATTGATATCAATTACTGTACCATCTAACTTAAAAGTATCTTTTATAGTAAGACCCTTTAAATTTTCCTGACTTTCATTTATAGTGACAGTATACTTATAACTGCCATCTCCTTGTTTTTCAGAAGTCTTTTTAATAACATTTCTGCTATATTTTGCTTCTGCATATGAACTATGCTCATTTTTGCCGCTTCTTACATAGAAAGTATTTTTATTCAGCTTAAGCGTTGTTGTAGCTGATGTTGAAAGCAGTTGCTTATTTACTAATGCTACACACGTTATTGTATATTTTTGACCTGCTTCCAACTTTGGAAGTGTTGTCACAAAGCCACCATTTCCATATTGCTCAAATTGAATATTTTCTACATAGTTACCGTTGTTATCCCAAATATTAATACTATTCAGCAAAATAACCTGTTTCATCTGACTGCCTACAACATTATCATCTGAAAAGTAATCGAAAACCTCAATATCTTTGCCTGTTCCTTTTTTAGATGAAATGGTCATTGTATAAGTTACATACCATTCACCATCTCCATATTGAACTACTTCACTTGCCGTTTTCGTAGTCTTTATATCAAACGCTAAGGAAGACGGCTTTATAGTAAATGTTACCTCTCCTTTTCCTGGAAAGCTAAATATTACCTCTTCTTGAGTTTTCCTTGAACCTACTTTACATTCAAAGAAAAAGTCTCCGCTAAATGATTTCTCATCTTCGCTAAATTCCTGACTGTATTCAAATGTAACAAGACCATTTTCATCAATACTGAAATTTCCGACTGGCACCTCTGAAGGATCCTTTAATACACCCTCTAATGGCGGATTATCAATTTTAATTACGTCTGGAAGCTGATACTGGATTTTACGTGACTGACTTGTAATAAGTCCCTCTGGAAGAGTATACTTCAAATCAATTCTCGCATTATGGCCTGATGTAATTTCATTCACCTTGACCCATGAGTCCCCTCTTCTCTTACTTACAGTAACATCTGTAATGTAGGTATCCAACCTTGGAATTGCCCCTCCTGCTGTGAGCATTAACCCGTTAGCGCCCCTTAAGCCAAATGTTACTGGATCATTTGATAACAGATCATCCTCATCAGTCTCTGGCTCTGTTTCTTCTTCTGTCACGTTTTCTGTTTCTGCCTCAGTTTCTTCTTCGGTCTCTTCCACTGACAGAATAGTCTCCTCTTCGTCGGTTGTTTCGGCTTCCTCTATCGTAGTTTCCTCTACTGTTGGTGCCTCTACTACTGTCGGCTCTGGTGTAGTAGGTGCCTCTACTACTGTCGGCTCTGGGTAGGTGCCTCTACTACTGTCGGCTCTGGAGTAGGTGGCTTCTACCGTCGGCTCTGGGGTAGGTGCTTCTGCTACTGTCGCTCTGGGGTAGGTGCTTCTGCTACTGTCGGCTCTGGGGTAGGTGCTTCTGCTACTGGTGCCATCCGGTGCAGGTTCCTCTGCTGCTAGTGCCGCTGCCATAGTGGATCGACTGTTGTCTCTTCCTCTGTTGTTTCTGGTGC